>Ga0065165_1000170_pt1 | contig 115389 bp, 112 predicted proteins | sample AraplaMF_Cvi_mMF_FD_63813 | JGI IMG/M metagenome (GOLD analysis project Ga0065165, IMG submission 63813) | Arabidopsis root microbial communities from the University of North Carolina, USA - plate scrape MF_Cvi_mMF (version 2) (version 3) | ecosystem: Host-associated > Plants > Roots >... | reverse complement strand
TCACGGTGGCTGGGCTCCAGGGCAACTTCGTCCTCCCGCTGACTAGGCGGGAAAAGTGTCACCCATGTCCTGGCACACCTGTTACCCATGTCCTCGGTCCATACAGCAAGCGGGAGAGGGGGTAAGAGGGGCAACGCTGGCGAAAGGCGCCGTTTGGCGAAGGACGCCAACAGGACTCCCTCTCCCGCTTGCGGGAGAGGGTGGGGGTGAGGGCCAGCGGCCGTCGATCACCACCCGCCGTCGTCGCCTTCGCGATGGCCTTCGAAGCGCGCCATCAGGAAGTCCACCAGCGCGCGGGTCTTCGCCGACAGCTGCGCGCGCGGCGGATAGATCAGGTGGATGTCCGCCGGCGGCAGCGCCCAGTCCGCCAGCACCGGCCGCAAACGCCCCGAGCGCAGCATCGGCGCCGCCTCCCAGAAGGAGCGCATCAGCACGCCGTGTCCGTCCAGCCCCCAGGCCAGCACGCTCTCGCCGTCGTTGGCGGCGAGCGGCCCCCGCACCTTGACGGTCTCCTTGCGCGCGCCCTGCTGGAAGTGCCAGGTGCCGAAGGTCTCGTCGCTCTCGCGGATGAACAGGCAGGCGTGTCGCGCGAGTTCTCGCGGCGCGCCGGGTTCGCCGGCGCGCTTCAGGTACGCGGGCGAGGCGCACAGCACCCGCCGGTTGCGCGCCAGCAACCGCGCGGTGAGCCGCGCGTCGGGCGGCGCGCCGACATGGACCTCGAGGTCCAGTCCCTGCTCGATGAGGTTGACGGGGCGGTCGGTCAACTCGAGCTGCACCTCGACATCGGGGAACTGCCGCGCGAACTTCGACAAGGCCGGCGCCACATGCTTGCGACCGAAGCCGAAACTCGCGGCCACCCGCAGCAGGCCCTTGGGCGCGGCGCGGCTGCCGGCGACGGTGCGCTCCAGCGCTTCGAGGTCCTCCAGCACGCGCGCGCCGTCGACGAGGTAGGTCTCACCTTCGGGCGTCAGCCCGATGCGGCGCGTGGTCCGCTGCAGCAGCCGCACGCCCAGGCGCCGCTCGATGGCCGCCAGCCGCTTGCTGACCGCCGGCGGCGTCACGCCCAGTTGCTGGGCCGCGGCGGCCAGGCTGCCCTGCTTCACCAGCAAGGCGAAAAAGGCCAGATCGGAGAAGCCGTCCATTGATGAACCTCCGGAACGAAAGAACTGCCGAACCGGAAATTATGTCCCCTGCATTCACTTCCAGAATCCGGATCAACACGTGATCAGGAGACCCCATGCCGACGTCCGAAGGACTGGATGCGCTGTTCCCCGGCTTCCAGCATCTGAGCCTGCCCACCGCCGACGGCGTCCGCATCCATCTGACGATGGGCGGCACCGGCCCGGCGCTGCTGCTGCTGCACGGCCATCCGCAGACGCGCGCGATCTGGCACAAGGTCGCGCCGGCCCTGGCCGAGCGCTTCACCGTCGTCGCGGCCGACCTGCGCGGCTACGGCGATTCGTCCAAGCCCGAAGTCCCCGAGGCCCTGCAATCGCCGCCCGTGCCCAACGACCACGCGGCCTACAGCAAGCGGACGATGGCGGCGGACATGCTGAGCGTCATGCGCCAGCTCGGCCATGAGCGCTTCGACGTGCTGGCGCACGATCGCGGCGGCCGCGTCGCGCATCGGCTGGCGATGGATGCGCCGTCGGCGGTGCGGCGGCTCGCGCTGCTGGACATCGCGCCGACGCTGGACATGTACGAAGGCACCACGGTCGAATTCGCCCGCGCCTACTGGCACTGGTTCTTCCTGATCCAGCCCGCGCCGCTGCCGGAGCGCCTCATCGAGGCCGACCCCGGCGCCTACGTGCGCGACGTGATGGGACGCCGCAGCGCGGGCCTCGCGCCCTTCGACCCGCGCGCGCTGGCCGAGTACAAGCGCTGCCTGGCGCTGCCGGGCACCGCGCATGGCCTGTGCGAGGACTACCGCGCCAGCGCCGGCATCGACCTCGAACACGACCGCGCCGACCGTGAGGCCGGCCGCCGTCTCACGATGCCGCTGCTCGCGCTCTGGGGCCGCGAGGGCGTGGTGCATCGCTGCTTCGAGCCGCTGACGCTGTGGCGCCGCATCGCCGACGACGTCCGCGGCGAGGCCCTGCCCTGCGGCCACTACATCCCCGAGGAAGCACCGGAGCAGTTGCTCGACCGCGTGCTTCCGTTCTTCACCGGCGACGCTGTCGCGGCCGACGGCGCTGCCGATGCCCGCGCCGCCGGCGCCGACATCGATGTCCCATCGCGCAAGGAGAGCCAGCCATGACCGCCACGCTCCGCCAGGCCGGACCGCGCACCCTGTATCGCAAGCTCGTCGACAGCCACACGGTGGCGACGCTGGACGAGCAGAACGTGCTGCTGTTCTGCGACCTGCACCTGATGAACGAGTACACCAGCCCGCAGGCCTTCACCGGGCTGCATGAACAGGGCCGCGGCGTGCCGATGCCGGGCCAGAACGTCGCGGTGGTGAGCCACATCATCCCGACGCATCCGGTCGCGACCAGGCTCCGCGTCATCGCCGACCCGCCGTCGGCGCTGCAGGCGACCAACCTGAAGGCCAACTGCGATCGCCACGGCATCCGGCTGTTCGACACGACGGACGCGCTGCAGGGCATCGAGCACGTGGTCGCGCCCGAGCACGGGATGATCCGCCCCGGCATGGTGGTGATCTGCGGCGACAGCCACACGACGACCTACGGCGCGCTGGGCGCGCTGGGTTTCGGCATCGGCACCACCGAGGTGGAACACGTGCTGGCCACGCAGACGCTGGTGTACCGCGTGGCGAAGGACATGCGCATCCAGGTCGACGGCGCGCTGCCGGCAGGCACGACCTCGAAGGACCTGATCCTGGCGATCATCGGCCGCATCGGCGCCCAGGGCGCGCGCGGCTATGTCGTCGAGTTCCGCGGCGAGGCGATCCGGTCGCTGTCGGTGGAGGCGCGCTTCACGCTGTGCAACATGGCGGTCGAGGCCGGCGCGCGTGGCGCGCTGATCGCGCCGGACGCGACGGCGATCGACTACGTGCTCGCCCGCTGCCCCGACCTGGCCGGCGAATGGCGGGAACCCGCCCTCGCCCATTGGGCGACGCTGCACAGCGACGAGGGCGCGGTCTTCGACGTCGAGCACCGCTTCGATGCCGCGGACGTCGCGCCGCAGGTGACCTGGGGGACGAGCCCGGACCAGGTCGCCGCCATCGACGCGCCCATCCCCGATCCTTCCCGCATGGACGACGGCCCGGCGCGCGCGAGCGCCGAACGCGCCCTGCGCTACGCCCGGCTGGACGGCGGCACCGCGCTGGAGGGCACGGCGATCCAGCACGTGTTCATCGGCTCGTGCACGAACGGCCGCATCGAGGACCTGCGCGCGGCGGCGGCCGTGCTTCGCGGCCGGCACGTGGCGCCGGGCGTGCGCGCGATGGTGGTGCCGGGTTCCGGCGCGGTGCGCGCGATGGCCGAGGCGGAAGGCCTGGACCGGGTCTTCCTCGATGCCGGCCTCGAGTGGCGCCAGCCGGGCTGCTCGATGTGCCTGGCGATGAACGACGACGTGCTCGCCGACGGCGTCCGCTGCGCGTCGACGACCAACCGCAACTTCGAAGGCCGCCAGGGCCGCGGCGCGATCACGCACCTGATGAGTCCGGCGATGGCCGCGGCGGCCGCGGTCACCGGACGGCTGACCGACGTGCGCCGGCTCGCCCCCGCCAACACCGCTGCTGCTGCAACGGCTCCTCAGGAGATCCCGCGATGAAACCCGTCCGTCAAGTGGAAGGCCGCACCGCGGCGCTGCGTCTGGAGAACCTCGACACCGACCAGATCATGCCCAAGCAGTTCCTGCGCGGCATCGACAAGGCCGGGCTGCGCGACGGTCTGCTCTACGACCTGCGCTTCGACGCCGAGGGCCGCGAGCGTCCGGACTTCGTCCTCAACCGGCCCGAGTACGCCGGCGTGTCGGTGCTGCTGGGCGGCAACAACTTCGGCTGCGGGTCGAGCCGGGAGCACGCGGTGTGGGGACTGCAGCAGGCGGGCATCCGCGCGGTGATCGCGCCCGGTTTCGGCGAGATCTTCTATTCGAATGCGATGGGGAACGGCCTGCTGCTCGTGGCGCTGCCGGAAGCCGACGTGCTGCGGCTGATGGCCGAGGCGGACCAGGTGCCCGGCAACGCCGTGACCATCGACGTGGAGACGCTCACGCTGCGCAGCGCCGGTGGCGTCGAGGCGCGCTTCGAGATGCTGCCTCGGCATCAGCGGATGCTGCTCGAAGGGCTCGACGCGATCGGGCTGTCGATGACCTACCGCGAGCAGATCGATGCCTTCGCCAAGGCGCACTGGGAAGCGCAGCCTTGGGTGAAGGACGTGGCGAGGCAACGACTGGCCCCGTGACGTTCCTACTGAGATAGGTCATAGCCGGACTCTCCCGCCGTGACTAGCATGTGCCGCATCGCTTCTGTTTTCTCCAGGAAGGAGTGAGCGAATGCCCGTCCCGACCAAGATCTCCGATCTGCCTAACTTCAAAGAACTCGAGGCCATGGCGCTCGAGATCGGAAGAATGCTGTCTGAATCGAGGGAGCTGTGTGAGACGCTGGCTGCCGCTCATCAGCGCCGTCAAAGGCGAACTTCAGGCGAACGCGAGGGCGACTCGCTTCCCGTGATGCGTGTCCGACTGGCGATGAGCCCGTTCTATCTGTCGCGAAAACACACAGACATCTGAACATTGGCTTTGACAGGCAAAGGCGCGGGCATCCGTGCCTTTTCATCCTCATGGACATCTCCGACTTTCAGCGTGGCATCGGCCCGTCGGCGGTTGCCCGGAAGAGGAGCACGAACGCCTGACGGGCCTGTTCGGCACCTACATGCTGTTCAAGACCTGGAGCTTGCCCGGAGAAGTCGGCGGCGTGTCTCCCCGGATGCTCGGGGACGAGCAGACGGAAAGACGTCCGCTGTCGCGACGCCAGTCGACGCTCACACCGGGAACGGCAGGCTCCGGATCCGCTTCCCCGTCAGCGCCGCCATCGCGTTGGCCATCGCCGGCGCGATCGGCGGGACGCCGCATTCGCCCATCCCGGTCGGCGGCTCGGCCGACGGCACGATGTGCAGGTCCACCTTCGGCGCATCCACATGGATGGGCAGCCGGTAGTCGTTCCAGTTGCCCTGCTCGACCACGCCATCCTTCAGCGTGATCTCCGCGCCGGGCAGCGTCATGCCCACCCCCATCACCAGCGCGCCCTGCACCTGCGCCTCGATCGTGCGCGGGTTGACCGCCAGGTTGCAGTGCACCCCCGCCGTCACCTTGTGCAGCACCGGCCGCCCGTCCTTGACCGACACCTCGACCACGTAGGCGACCACGGTGTTGAAGGACTCGTGCACCGCCACGCCCCAGGCGCGGCCCTTGGGCAGCACCGTCTTGCCGTAGCCCGACTTCTCCACCGCCAGGTCCAGCGCCGCGATGTGCCGCGCATGCTTGGCGAGCAACTGCCGGCGGTAGGCCACCGGATCGATCTTTCCCGCCCGCGCGAGCTCGTCCACCAGCGTCTCCATCACGAAGGCCGTGTGCGTGTGGCCGACCGAGCGCCACCACAGCACCGGCACGTTGACCTTCGGGTGATGGACCTCGAGCGCGATCGGGAAGGGATAGGCGCTTTCGGCCACGCCTTCGGTCATCGTCCCGTCCGCGCCGTTCTTCACCAGGAAGCCCTCGAACGGCGTGCCCATCGTGATCGACTGGCCGACGATCACATGCTTCCACGCGAGCACCCCGCCCTTGCCGTCATGCGCGATCTCGACGCTGTGCAGGTGCGTCGGGCGGTAGTAGCCGCCGCGCACGTCGTCCTCGCGGGTCCAGATCATCTTGACCGGACCGCGCTTGCCCGCCGCATGCCGCGCCTTGGCCACCTGCGCGGCCTCGACGAGGTAATCGGACGACGGCGTCGCGCGCCGACCGAAACCGCCGCCCGCGGTCATCGTGTTCAGCACGACCTGCTCCGGCTTCAGGCCGAGCACGCCCGCCACCTGCGCCTGGTCCACCGTCTGGAACTGCGAGCCCACCCACACCGTGCAACGGTCGCCGCGGAAATCGATCGTGCAGTTCAGCGGCTCCATCGGCGTGTGCGCCAGGTACGGGAAGGTGTACTCCGCCGTGATGCGGCCGGGCGCCGGCTTCGCCCCGCCGAGGGCCGAGAGGTCGGCCTTCTGCACCGACACGCCGGGCTGCTTCGCCAACGCGCGGAACTGCGCCAGCTGTGCCGCGCTGTCGACCCGCTCCAGACCGTCGAGGTCCCAGTCCACCTTCACCAGCTCGCGCGCCTTGCGCGCGGGCCAGAAGCCGTTGGCGACGATCGCCAGGCCGCTCGCGCCGCCGCTCAACGGCACCTGGATCACCTCCTCGACACCCGGCACCGCGAGCGCCGCCGCCGGGTCGAACTTGGCCACCTTGCCGCCGAATACCGGCGGGTGGACCATGACGACCGTCCGCAGGTCGGGCAGCTTGACGTCGATGCCGAAGTCCTGGCGACCGGTCGACTTCGCGCGCGCGTCGAGCCGGTTCATCGGCTTGCCGATCAGCTTGAACTGCGACGGCTCCTTGAGCTGGACCGTCGCCGGCACCGGCTCGGCAAAGGCCGCCTGCGCGAGCACGCCGTAGCCCAGGCGCCGCCCGTCCGGCGCGACGACGCTGCCCGACTCGGTCCGCAGCTGCGCGGCCGGCGTGTTGAGCTGCTTCGCCGCCGCCGCGACCAGCATCGCCCGCAACCGCGCGCCGATCTCGCGGTACTGCTGCCACGACGCCTTCATGCTGGTCGAGCCGCCCACCATCTGGATGTGGAAGAACGGATCCTTGTAGGCCTCGCCCGCCGGCGCGAGCTCGCAACGGACCTTGCTCCAGTCCGCGTCCATCTCCTCGGCCACCAGCATCGGCAGCGCGGTCTGCACGCCCTGGCCGAAATCGATCTTGCCGATCGTCACCGTGACGACACCGTCGGCGCCGATGGCGACGAAGGCCGACGGCTGCTGGAAGGGCTTGAGCCCTTCGGGCACGGCCGCAGCGCCCGCGGCACTCGCCGCGGAGGCAGCGCTCCCCGCGGCCTCCTGCGCGCCGGCCCCCGTCGCGTACAGCGCGAAGCCGGAGGCCAGGCTCATCTTCAGGAACACGCGGCGGCCGAGGCCGCCGGCGTCGCCGGCGGCGATCGAGGCAGCAGCCGCGGCGGCGGAGGCCGCGGACGCGGGGCCCCCCGCCTCGACGGCCTGGGGCAACTCGCCGTTCAGGTACTGGAACACGGGACGCATGTCGGGCTCCTTCAGGCCAGCGCCGAGGCGGCGTCCTTGACGGCGGCATGGATCCGCACGTAGGTGCCGCAGCGGCAGAGGTTGGCGCTCATCGCGGCGTCGATGTCGGCGTCGCTGGGCTTGGGGTTGGTCTTCAGCAGCGCGACGGCGGCCATGATCTGGCCGCTCTGGCAATAGCCGCATTGCACGACGTCGTGCTTCACCCACGCGTCCTGCACCGCCAGGCCGATGCGGTCGCCGCCGATCGCCTCGATCGTGGTGACCTGCTGGCCGGCCACCGACTCGATCGGCGTCACACAGGCGCGGCGCTGCTCGCCGTCGATGTGCACCGTGCAGGCGCCGCAGACCGCGATGCCGCAGCCGAACTTCGTGCCCGTCATGCCCAGCGTGTCCCGCAGGACCCACAGCACCGGCGTGTCGCCCGGGACATCGACTTGTTGCATCTGGCCGTTCAGGCGGAACGAGATCATGGCTGGCTCCTCGGGAGGTGTTGATCGTTGCTGGCGAGCGCGCGCAGGTGGTCGGCGACGTCGCGCGCCGCTTCGGCCTTCGTCGTGCCCACGGACTTGCGCAGCGGCTCGGTCGCGTCGCAGGGCGCGCCGTTGCGGATCCAGGTCCGCACCTGTTCGTCGAAGGCCGCCTTGTCCAGCGGCGGCAGCGCGCGGCCCGGGCCGGGCGACCAGCCCCAGGCGACGAGGTGGTCGGTGAGCATGTGCTGCTCAAGCATCGCCAGCGAGCGGTTGCCGTTGGTCTTCGGCTCGCGGAAGACCTTGCACAGCGCCGCGCCCCGCAGGCCGACCCAGTTCATCTTCATGTTCGCCGGCGGCATGTGCCAGCCGGGCTTGCCGTCGGTCTCGAGTCCCGGCGGCGCATGCGGCAGCGGGCTGTTCTTCGTCGAGTGGCAGGTCGCGCACTGCAGCGGCGCGACGCCCTTGCCGTCCACGCCGCGCTGCACCGGCGGATAGTGCAGCCGGCTGAAGTCCCCCTGCAGCGGCGAATCCGGCACGTGGCAGTTCAGACATCGCGGATGGCGCAGCACGCGCTCGAGCTGCGCGAACGCGGCCAGGCCGTCCTGCCGGTTCGGTGTCGCCGAGATCGGCGTCGGATGGAAGTTGCCGGGCGCCTCGGCCGCGAGGGCCGGCGGCGCGAACAGCACGAGCGCCACCGCGGCCGCCAGCCCCAGCACCGCCGTGCAGGCCGTCGCGCACGGCGAGGCGAGGAACGAAGACCCGGACGATGCCCACGAGGCATCCCATGCGAAGCGAGCACCCATGTCGACCCCCTGATTGCTGCGTCGTGACGCCCAGCAGTCTAGGAAGGGAGCGGGCGTCGCGGCTTGCCTGATCCGCCGGGACATTTGCCCGATCGACCGGCAGTCGAGGACGGCAGGCCGGGCTCCCGGCGCCGCCGCGCGCCGGAGGCGGGACGCTCAGCGGGCGCGGGAGAAGCGCCGCGCCCCGGCGACGCATCCGATCACGGCGACGGTGACCGCGAGCATCGCCGGACTGACCGGTTCGCGCAACAGCCCCGCCGCGAGGGCCAGCCCGAACAGCGGCTGCAGCAGCTGCAGCTGCCCCACAGCCGCGATGCCGCCCTGCGCCAGGCCGCGGTACCAGAACACGAAGCCGATCAGCATGCTGAACAGGGACACGTAGCCGAGCCCGACCCACGCGGCCGCGCCGACGCCCGCGACGCTGGCGGGCATCCGCCACCACGCGAGCGCGAGCATCGCCGGCAGCGACAGCACCAGCGCCCAGCAGATCACCTGCCAGCCGCCGAGCGCGCGCGAGAGCTTCGCGCCTTCGGCATAACCGAGCCCGCACACGAGGATGGCCGCGAGCATCAGCAGGTCGCCGGCCGGCGCGGCGCGCAGGCCCTGCGCGGCGGCGAAGGCGATGACGAATCCACTGCCCAGGACCGAGAAGAGCCAGAACGCGCGGCGCGGACGCTCGCCGCCGCGCAGCACGCCGAAGGCCGCCGTCGACAGCGGCAGCAGCGCGATGAAGACGATCGAATGCGCCGAGGTGACGTGGCGCAACGCCAGGGCCGTCAGCAGCGGGAAGCCGATGACGACGCCGATCGCGACGATCGCCAGCGGCACCGCCTGCGCGCGCGTCGGACGGGGTGCCCGCAGCAGCCACAGCGTCAGCAGCGCGAGGACGCCGGCGATCGTGGCGCGCGCGGCGGTGAGGAAGACCGGATCGAAGTCCGCGACCGCGACCCGCGTCGCCGGCAGCGAGCCGCTGAAGATCAGCACGCCGATGAATCCGTTGAGCCAGCCTCGCGATGCGGTGTCCATGTCCTCGATCCCTCGAATGCGTCGTGGATCGCCAGCGTACGGGCGCTCATCAATACAATCAAAGAATTGTCATGGATACAGGCGGGACCGCATGGCGCAGCCCAGGTACAAGGCGGTGGTCGACCGGTTGGCGGCGGAGATCCGGAGCGGCGCGCTGCCGCCGGGCGCGCGGTTGCCGACGCACCGGGAGCTCGCGGAGCGCGAGGGCTTCGCGCTGGTGACGGCCACGCGCGTCTACGCCGAGCTGCAGGCGATGGGCCTGATCAGCGGCGAGACCGGCCGCGGCACCTTCGTCAAGGAGACGGCGCTCGCGACGGGCCAAGGCGTCGACCTGGACGCGGTGGCGGCGGACATGGTGGACCTCAGCTTCAACTACCCGTCGCTGCCGGGCCAGGCGGAGCTGTTGCGCGGCGCGCTGCGGCAGCTCGCCGGCGCGGGTGATCTCGAAGCGCTGCTGCGCTACCAGCCGCATGGCGGCCGGCCGGCGGACCGCGCCGCGATCGCGCGCCATCTCGCGCGTCGCGGCCTGCGGGTCGACGGCGGGCGGGTGCTGGTCGTCGACGGCGCGCAGCACGGCCTGGCGGTGACGCTGATGGCGCTGCTCGAGCCCGGCGACGTCGTCGCCGTCGACGCGCTGACCTATCCGGGATTCCGTCTGGTGGCCGGGATGCAGCGGCTGGAGCTCGCGCCGGTGCCGGCGGCGGGCGCGGGGCCCGACCTCGACGCGCTGGAGACGCTGTGCCGGCGTCGCCGGGTCAAGGCGATCTACACGATGCCGACGCTGAACAACCCGCTCGGCTGGGTGATGGCCGCGACGCGCCGCCGCGAGCTGGTGGCGCTGGCGCGCCGGCACGACCTGCTGATCGTCGAGGACGGCGCCTACGCCTATCTCGCCGAGGACCCGCCGCCGCCGCTGGCGATGCTGGCGCCGGAGCGGACCGTGTATGTCTCGGGGTTCTCGAAGAGCGTCGCGGCGGGCCTGCGGGTGGGTTTCGCGGTCGCGCCCGCGGACCGGGTCCATGCGCTGGAGCGGGCGATCCGCGCGACGACCTGGAACACGCCGGGCGTGATGACCGCGATCACCGCGGGCTGGCTGGAGGACGGCACCGTGGCGCGGCTCGAACGGCAGAAGCGCGAGGACGCGACACGGCGTCAGCGGCTCGTCGCCGAGCGGCTGGGCACGATGAAGCGGATCGGGCATCCGTCGTCGTACTTCGTCTGGCTGCCGCTGGGCGAGGAGGTCCGCGCGGACCAGGTCGCGATGGCGCTGCAGCGCGAGCGGGTGTCGGTCTCGACGGCCGAGCCCTTCGCCACGACGAAACAGGTGCCGCATGCGATCCGGCTGGCGCTGGGCTCGGTGGACATCGCGCGGCTCGAGACCGCGCTGGACCGCGTCAGGGAAGCGATCGAGGCCCGGAGCTTCTGAGGCCGGGGCGAGAGGCGCCGACGCCGCGGTCCGAGCCGGCCCAACTCCCTCTCCCGCTTGCGGGAGAGGGTGGGGGTGAGGGCCAGCAGACGCCGCAGTCAGCAGGCTTCAGCACTTCCACCGCCGCTGACCCTCACCCCAGCCCTCTCCCGCAAGCGGGAGAGGGGGCAAGACGGCGGTAGACCAGCACCTTCAGCGCCCGTTCGTCCGAGACGTCGGCGAAGGTCTCGGGATTGGCCACGCGCTCGATGAAGGCAAGCCCGGGCGCTTCCGCGGCGAGGGTCTCGCGCAGGAAGCCGGTGCCGAGCTTGGGCGAGTTCAGGCACACGAGCGCGTGGCCGCCGGGCGCGAGCAGCTCGGGCAGCTTGCGGGCGAGCCGCGCGTAGTCCTTGGTCGCGACGAAGCTGCCCTTCTGGTAGCTCGGCGGATCGAGCACGACGAGGTCGTAGGGCGCGCCGCGGCGGATCTTTCCCCACGAGTTGAAGATGTCGTGGGCGTGGAACGCCGCGCGATCCTGCACGCCGTTGAGCTGGTGGTTGCGCCGGCCGGTGGACAGCGGTCCGCGCGCCATGTCGTAGTTCTCCACCGATCCGGCGCCGTCGCGCAACGCGGCGACCGAGAAGGCGCAGGTGTAGGCGAACAGGTTGAGCACCTTGCCGCCGGGGTGTTCGCGCGCCCAGCGCCGCACCCAGCGGCGGCCTTCGGCCATGTCGAGGAAGAAGCCGTGGTTCTGCCCGTGCGGCAGGTTGACGAGGAAGCGGATGCCGTCCTCCTCGACGATGTGCTCCCCGGGCAGCGCGCCGGCCATCAGGCGGTTGGTGGGGCGGTTCTCGTCGCGGTGCTGGAAGACCCAGTTCAGCGGCTCGCCCGGCGCGATCTCGGCCCAGCGCGCGGCGAGCGCCTCGCCGATGCGCTGGAGGTCCTCTTCCACGACGGGCGCGAAGCTGGTCAGCAGGAAGACCGGCGGATAGACGTCGAGGGCCCATTGCTCGCAACCCGGGAAACGGCCACCGCGGCCGTGGAAGACGCGACAGGCGTCGGTGGGCCGGGTAAGCGCGGCGATGGCGTCGAGGAGCGGTTGCATGCGGAGGGCTCGGAGAGGGGGCGCCAGTGTAGACAGGCGGCTGGCTTCCATCGACAAGATCCCCTCACGGAGGGATCCAATCGGCCTCAGCTCTTCGCTAGAGTTCGCCCTTCCACAAGAACAAGCGATTCCAGGGAGGGCGTCATGACAAGCGAGGCGCAGAAGCACATGGGTTGGTCCGGGATCCGGGACCACCTCCGGACGACGGTGATCGCAGTGGCCTTGGCGCTGCCGGTCGCGGCCGCGCAAGCGCAGCAGGTCTACAAGTGGGTCGACGAGCAAGGTCGCGTCCAGTATTCGGAACGCAAACCGACCGGGGCCAACACCGCTACCACCGAGCTCAAGCCGCCTCCGCCGCCTCAGCCCGTGCCGACGCCGCCACCGGTGCTGCCGAAGATCCACCCCAATGCGGCGATCGCGGTACCGAAAACGCCGGCCCGCCAGGGGCCGCCACCGGCTCTCTCCGAGGGGATGAACCGCGACACCGACGCCTATCGCTGCGCGCTCGCCAAGGACATCCTGAACGGCTCGGTCTACCGCCCCTTCGGCGGCCCCATCGACGACCACGACCGGCGCGTGGCCCAGGGCGACCTCCGTCTGTTCTGCAAGTGAATCCGGGCGACATCCCCGGCTACACCCGTTGACGAAGCTTTACCGACGGCGCATCAAGCGCAGCACAGGGCGCGGCGATGCTTCGGACTCCACTTCAGCGGAGTCCACATGAACACTGTCCTGACCGCCATGGCCGGCGCCCTGATCGCGACCCTGGCCCTCACCACCCAGCCCGCGCAGGCCCAGAGCGGCAAGGCCGCGCAAAAGCTCGAGGACCGGTTCGCCGCCGCGGACAAGGACCACGACGGCAAGCTCACCAAGGCCGAAGCCGAGGCCGGCATGCCGCGCCTGGCCAAGCACTTCGACGAGGTCGACACCCAGAAGGCCGGCTCGGTCACGCTCGACCAGGTCAAGCAGTACATGGCGGCCCAGATGAAGGACCGCAAGAAGTGACCCCGCCCCTCCCGCGCTGAAGCGCGCGGGATCTGCAGGCCCGATCCGCGGCGCCCCGCCCTCCCCGGCGTGGGCGCCGCGCCACATCCGGCCTTCGATTTGCCGGACCGGCACCGGCCGCGGCCGCCCTCCGCTGGCGGCCGCGCAGGGTCCGGCGCATGGCCTCTCCAGAATCCGGGCTCGAACGCCGAGGTCGACACCCACCTGCCGATGTCGATGAATGACATCGATGAGGCACCGACTAGGCCCGCCCTGCTCATCTCAAGTCAGTTCCTCGCCGAAGCCCCCGGGCCCCAGCACGCTTTCGATCCCCGATCAATCCTCATTCGGAGCCACCCCCTCACGTCGATCGCGCAGCATCCGGTTCCGAAAAAGAATCCGAGTCCTGGCCGCCATCGCGGTGTTGGACAAGGAAGCGGAGCACATGTTTCGGGCGGAGCTCAGGAGCGCGCGGCAGGCCTCGTGGATCGGCGGCATCCGGGTCGCGCGGCGGCCGGCGTTCGGCGTCATCGCCGCGATCGCGGCGGTGCTGGCGATCGTGCTGGTCGGATTCGCGCTGCTCGGTCAGGTCTCGCGCAAGGCCCGCGTGCCGGGGCTGCTGATGCCGGCCGGCGGGCTGATGCAGGTGCCGGCGCCGCTGGCCGGGCAGGTGCGGGAGGTGCTGGTCGGCGAAGGCGACGCGGTGCGCCGCGGTCAGGTGCTCGTGCGGGTGCACAGCGAGCGCGTCGTCGACGGCGGCGACATGACGGCGCTCACGCTCGCGGCGATCCGGGCGCGGCGGGAGAGCCTCGACACCGAGCGTCGGCTGCAGCGGCGCCAGGCGGACGAACGTCGCGACACCCTCGTGGGCCGGCAACGCAGCCTGCGGATCGAAGCGGCCCAGGCCGCCGGGGAGCTGGACGTCGTCCGCCAGCGCGTCGACCTCGCGCGGCGCAGCCTGAAGCGGTATGCGGCGCTGGCGGCGGACGGCTACGTGTCGGCGGTCCAGGCCCAGCAGAAGGACGAGGAACTGCTCGACCTGCTGGCGCGGGAACGCGGGGCGCAGCGGACCCTCGCAGCCTTGGCGCGGGAGGCGGGCGAGGTCGACGCGGAGCTCGCCGCGATCCCGACGGGGCTGGCGACCTCGCTGGCGCAGCTCGATCGCGCCGCGGCGCAGCTGGAGCAGGAGCGCGCGGAGCTGGAGGCGCGCGCCGGGGTGGCGGTCACCGCGCCGCGGGACGGCCGCGTGAGCGCCCTGACCTTCCATGCCGGAGAGGCGGTGCAGGCGGGACAGACGCTGGTCACGCTGGTGCCGGCGACCGACGCCTCGGGACGTCTGCTGGCACAGCTCTACGCGCCGAGCCGCACGATGGGGTTCATCCAGCGCGGCCAGACGGTGTGGCTGCGCTACGCGGCCTATCCGTACCAGAAGTTCGGCATGGCCCGGGGCGAGGTCGCCCGCGTGAGCACCACGCCGATCGCGCCGCAGGACCTGCCGGCCGGACAAGGCCAGGCGCTGGTGAACGCGGCGCAGGCCAATGAGCCGCTGTACCGGATCGACGTGCGACTGGAGCGCGAGGTCATCGCCGCCTATGGCCGCGAGCTTCCGCTGCGCGCGGGCATGGCGCTCGACGCCGACGTGACGCTCGAGCGCCGTCGCATCTGGGAATGGCTGCTGGAGCCGCTGCTCGCCACGGCCCGACGCCTCTAGCCGCCCTCCCACGTCCACGTCCTCGTCCTCGTCTTCGTCTTCGTCTTCGTCTTCGTCTTCGTCTTCGTCTTCGTCTTCGATCGTGCCCTGCCGTCCCACGCCCATTCTTCAATCCGAGATCGCCGAATGCGGCCTCGCCTGCCTGGCGATGATCGCGTCCGCGCACGGGAACCCCGTCACGCTGACCGAACTGCGCCGGCGCCATCCGGCCTCGCTCAAGGGCATGTCGCTGCGCGACCTGCTCGCCGTCGCCGCGGGCCTCGGCTTCTCCGGCCGGCCGCTGAGGCTCGAGCTCTCGCAACTGCGCCAGCTGTCGCTCCCCTGCGTCCTGCACTGGGACCTGAATCACTTCGTCGTGCTGGCGCAGGTCCGCGGCGACGGGATCGTCGTGCTCGATCCCGCCGTCGGCGAGCGGCGCCTGAAGCTGGCCGAGGTCTCGGACCACTTCACCGGCATCGCCGTCGAGCTGACGCCGGGCACCGACTTCGCGCCCGCCGCGCCGGCGCCGCGGGTGTCGCTGCGATCGCTCACCGGACGGGTGAGCGGACTGCGCCGGTCGCTGATGCAGGTGCTGCTGGTCGCGCTGGTGCTGGAGCTCTTCGCGATCGTCGCGCCGCTGTGCCACCAGCTGATCGTCGACGACGTGCTCAGTTCCGGCGATCGCGAGCTGCTGAAGGTGCTGGTGCTCGGCTTCGGCCTGCTGCTGGTCACGCAGACGGCGCTCGGCCTGGCGCGTTCGTGGATGCTGATCCTGCTGACGCAGACCTTGTCGCTGCAATGGCGCGGCAACACCTTCGCGCACCTGCTGCGGCTGCCCGTGGCCTTCTTTGAGCGGCGGCACCTCGGCGACATCAGCTCGCGCTTCGGCGCGGTCGAGGCGATCCAGAAGACGCTGACCACCGCCGTGGTCGAGGCCCTGCTCGACGGCCTGATGGGCATCGCGGCGCTGGTCATGATGCTGGTCTATGCCTGGCAGTTGGCGCTGGTCGTGCTCGGCGCGGTGGCGTTGTACGGCCTGCTGCGCCTGGCCGCCTACCGGCCGCTGCGCGAGGCCTCCGCCGAGCGCCTGGTCGTCGCCGCGCGCGAGAACACGCATTTCCTCGAGACGCTGCGGGCGATGACGCCGCTGAAGCTGTTCGGCCGCGAGCAGGAGCGCGGCGCGCAATGGCGCAACCTGGCCGTCGAGGTCCAGAACCGCGACCTGCGCACCGCGACGCTGACGGTGTTCATGAGCGCGGCCCACGTGCTGCTCTTCGGCGTGGAGAACCTGCTGGTGCTGTTCCTCGGCGCCGGGCTGATCCTCGACGGGCAGCAGGCGGGGGCCGTCACGATGACGGTGGGCATGCTGTTCGCGTTCCTCGGCTACAAGGGCCAGTTCACCGGCCGGGTGTCGGCCCTGATCGACTACGTGGTGGAGCTGCGCATGCTCGGGCTGCACGCCGAGCGCCTGGCCGACATCGCGCTGGAACCGCCCGAGCCGGACGAGTTGCCGGCCAACGATCTCTCGCACCTGGACGGCAGCCTGGAGCTGCGCGACGTCAGCTTCCGCTACGGCGAGCGCGAGCCGTGGATCCTGCGCCATGCCAACCTGACGGTGGAGGCGGGCCAGAGCGTCGCGATCACCGGCGCCAGCGGCGCGGGCAAGACGACGCTGCTGAAGCTGCTGCTCGGACTGCTGGAGCCGGTGGAGGGCGAGGTGCGTTACGGCGGGCTGCCGATGCGGCAGCTGGGGTTGCGGAACGTGCGCGGGCGGATCGGCACGGTGATGCAGGAGGATGTGCTGCTGACGGGCTCGCTGGTCGACAACATCGCGTTCTTCGACGCCCAGCCGGACCTCGATCGTGTCCGGGCCTGCGCGGCGCTGGCGCAGGTCGACGAGGACATCGGCCGCATGCCGATGGGGTATCAGACGCTGGTCGGCGACCTCGGGGGCGGGCTATCTGGCGGGCAGAAGCAGCGCCTGCTGCTGGCGCGGGCGCTGTACCGGCAGCCGCGGATCCTGGCGCTGGACGAGGCGACCAGCCATCTCGACCTGGCGCGCGAGCGCGCGGTCGCGGCGAACCTGGCCGCGTTGCCGCTGACGCGCCTGATGATCGCGCACCGGCCGGACACGATCGCCGGTGCCGAGCGCGTGGTGAGACTCGAAGGCGGCCGGATCGACGAGGAAAGACGCCTCGTGGCGTGAGCGCACGAGGCGTCGGCGAGGAGCGTTGATCGCCGGGGTCCGCGCCCCCCGCATCGGGGCGCGGGGACCAGGTGGCGGGGATCAGGGACCGGGGATCAGGGGCACGCGATCACGGCGCGGTGATCGTTGGGATCACTTGTTCTCGATGGGTTTGCTGACGTCGCGTTCGAACCACTTGGTGGAGATCTTGGCGTAGCTGCCGTCGGCCTGGATATCGGCGAGGGCCTTGTCGAGGGCGGCCTGGAACTTCGGGTTGCCCTTGCGGAAGGGGATGGCGTTGGTGGCAGGTTTGCCGATGGCGGCGCCGGCCTTGACGGGCAGCTTGGTCTTGTCCTTGAGGTAGGGGATCAGCAGGGAGTCGTTGAGGGCGGCGTCGATGCGGCCGGTGGCGAGGTCCTGGAGGTACTCGGTGGCGCCGGGGTAGGTGCGCACCTCGGCGCCGTCCCAGGACTTGGCGAGTTCGGCGAAGTTGCTGCCCTGGCCGACGCCGATCTTCTTGCCCTTGAGGTCCGCGGCGGTGTTGAGCGGGCGGGTCTCGTTGGCGCGGATGATGAGCTGGGGATAGGAGGTGACGTAGGGGGCGCTGAAGTCGAAGGTCTTGCGGCGCTCGTCGGTGGCGGCGACCTGGTTGACGATCACGTCGTACTTGCCGGCCTGCAGGCCGGCGAGGATGCCGCTCCACTCGGTGGTGGTGAATTCGGGCTTGACGCCGAGCTTGGCGGCGAGGGCCTTGGCGATGTCGACATCGAAGCCGTCGAGCTGGCCCTTGGCGTCCTTGAAGTTGAACGGCGGGTAGGTGCCCTCGACGGCGATGCGCAGCGTGCCGCGGGACTTCACGTCGTCGAGCAGGTCGGCGGCGTGGGCCGCGAGGGAAGCGCCGGCGAGCAGCGCGGCTGCGATCAGGGAAGTGCGGAGAGCGTTCATGGGGCCCCTCGTTGTTCGTAGGAAGGGCCGATGTTGCCACCAGTCGCCCGGTCCGGACGGCATATCGTTATGCCGCGCCGGGCATGAGGGACGGCGGTCAGCCGCCGAGGTGCTCGCGGAAGAACGCGATGGTGCGGTCGTTGGCGAGCGTGGCGGAGTCGGCGTCGTAGTGCTGGCCGCCGCGGCGCGCGAAGGCGTGGGCCTGGCCGGGGTAGGTGTGGATGGTGATGCGCGGATTGCCCGCGAGGGTGTCGCGGATCTTCTGCTGGGCTTCGGCGGGCATGTACTCGTCGCTGCCGGCGAGGTGCATCAGCAGCGGGGTGGCGATGTCGCGGCCCTCGTCGACGTAGCGTTCGGTGGCGCCGCCGTAGTAGGCGACGGAGGCGTCGGAGCGCTGGCGGGCGGTGGTGAGGAAGGTGAGCAGGCCGCCGAGGCAGAAGCCGGTGATGCCGACCTTGCCGCTGCAACCGGGCAGGCCGCGCAGGTGCTGCATGGTGGCGGCGGCGTCCTCGACGCCGGTGTCGACGTTGAAGGCCTGGTAGAGCGCGAAGCCCTTCTTCCATTCCGCCTCGGAGCCGTCGGACATCTCGACGCCGGGTTCGAGGCGCCAGAACAGGTCGGGGCAGGCGGCGATGAAGCCGTGACCGGCGAGCCAGTCGCAGGTGTCGCGCATGTCCTTGTTGATGCCGAAGATCTCCTGCATCACCGCGACGGCGGGTGCGGGCGATGCCGACGCGGCGGGCCGCGCGAGGTAGGCGCCGAACGAACCGGCGGGGGTCGTGATCGTGATGCGTTCACCCATGGCGGGTCTCCTTGGCAACGGTCAACGGGGACGAGGCAGGAACGATGCCGAAGCATCTCGCCCGGGCTCGGCGATGGCTTCTCCCGGGTGGCGGGGAGCGCCTCTCCCCAAAGGAGGAGTGGAGGAGGATCCAGCCTCGGGCGTCAGAACGCGTGCCGCATCCCCACCGCAAAGACGGTGGGCTTTTCCCCGGCGCCGACGCCCAGCGGGTTGATCGCGAAGTCGTAGGCGGCGCGGGCCTGGTTGTCGATGCGGGAGACGTAGGCGTAGAAGCCGGTGCGTTTGGAGAGCGTGTAGTCCGCGCCGAGCGTCCATTGGCGCGAGCCGGTGCCCTCGCCCGCGGAGACGAAGCCGATGCGGGTACCGGCGGGGCCCTTGCCCTCCCCCGCGTCAGTGAAGCTGGCACGCAGGCTCGTGGCGCCGATCTGCCAGGTGGCGGCGAGGTAGACGCTGTCGCGCGTCAGGGCGCCGAGCGGCGTCTCGTAGCGCAGGCGTTCGACGACCGCGGCCAGCCGCCCCGGGCCGAAGCGATAGGCGGCGCCGAGCTTGGTGGCGGAGTCGGTCAGATGCGGGCCCTGGTACTCGCGGTGGGTCTCGTGGGCGAGCGCGAGGTTCCAGGGGCCGTCGTCCCAGCTGAGCGAGGCGGACCAGAGCTGCGGTCGCGCGCCGTTCGGGCCGGACTCGCCGTCGTTGAAGGCGTAGGCGACGCGGCCGGTGAGGCCGTTCCAGGACGGGGTCCAGTAGTGGACGATGTTCTGCTGCCGCCGGTCGAAGGAGGCGGTGTTGCCGAGGTGGTTGGTGGTGGGCGCGGAGCCGTTGGCCATCAGGGCCATGTAGCCGGCGGTGGTGGGATACCAGGGGTCGAAGGTGCTGGTGGCGAGCAGGTAGGGCGTGCCCCATTGGCCGGCGAACAGCAGGCCGTAGGGCGTCTGCAGCCCGACGCGGGTGTCGCGGTTGGCGAGCGACGGGCCGACGCCGGTGTCGAGCGCGAGGGAGCCCTCGATCTGGAACAGCGCCTGGACGCCGGCGCCCAGGTCCTCGGTGCCGCGGAAGCCGATGACGGAGCGGTTGTTGGACTCGCGGTTCACGGCCCGGTCGCGCGGCGAATGACTCGCGTCGGCGTGCTCGAGGGACACGTTGAGGCGGCCGTAGATCGTGACGGTGGATTGGGCACGGACGGCGCCGGCGCTAGCGGCGAAGACGAGGCCGGCGAGGACGAGCGAGGGGGCGAGACGGTACTGCATTGGCGCGAGAGGAATGGACTCACGCCGATGTTGGCTCGGCGGCGGCGCCTCCGGTTCTCTCATTCGGGGGAGGCAGAGCGCGACGCGCGCGCGCGTCGGCGGCGGCTCGCCAGCACCACTCGAATCCCACGGCCAGCGCCAGCACCAGCGCGCCGACCAGCGGCCGCGCGGAGACGAACACACGATCGGGAATGAAGACGGTCAAGGCGAACTGCGTCCCGGTGACCAGCGAGGCGGCAATGTTGAAGGCCAGGTGCAGGACGGTGGTGCAGACGATCGACCGCGTCCGCATGAAGACGACACCGAGGAGCAGGCCGCCTGGGAGCACCGTCACGGCGTTCTGCGGCGAGTGGAAGACGGTGAAAAGGAGTGCGCCCAACACCATGCCGCCCCAGTCGTTGCCGACAAGACGGCTCAGCAGCGACTGGAGCAGCGCTCGGTGGAACAACTCTTCCGACAGCGCGGAGAGGAACACGGGCAGGAAGGCGCCGAGCCAGAAGTACGGACTGGTGGTGAAAGGGCTCAGAGGCGCGAAGAGGCCGGCGTCGAACGCGTCCGGGACCACGACGGCCGCGGCGGCGAACGGGATGCAAGCGAGTGCAAGCGCGAGGCTCAAGGTCACCTTGGGATGGATGGCCAAGAGCTCGCGCAGGTTCGGGCCACACCGGAGATGCCCCAACGCGATGACCACCACTGCGGCCTGGACGACGAACGCCACAAGCCAGACCACCTGAGCGGTCATCCATTCGTTCTTTTCGACGAGGGCGTCCCGCAACGGGTGAAACAAGCGCCCGGAGAGCTCAAGGAGCGCAAGGGCCAACACAACCAGCAGCATGTTATTCGCGAAGGTCTTCAGCGCGGAACGGCGCAAGAGAAATCCAGGCATGGCTCTGCGTAGGAGTGGATGGAGCCATCGATGCTAGGTAGCGGAAGAGCCGCCGGATCTGCGCATCTTTGTGGCAGTCCATCGAGGCAATTGACACCAAGCCTTCAACCATCGCGGGTAGCCTCCCTGCCGAGCCGGGCGTGCCGGTGAAGAAGGCGATCCGTGGTCAAGCAGCGTGTCGAGGGAGTGAGCTCCCGGTGTGCTCGCATCCCATGGTCCTGCGCACCGCAAAGCGCGGCCCACAAGCGGGGCAGGCGTTTTATGGGTGTTCGACGTATCCGGTTTGCAAGGGGACGAGGCCGGCGTGAGCCGCCGGTGGCATACAAGGTTTTTGCCAACTCATTTGAGCTAGTTGAGCGCTACATTCCATTCTCAAGGGAGAGGTGGAATGTCAAAGAAAGTACGGGCCAATTTTCGAACCGACCAGGTGCAGGTGCTCCAGCAGGGGTGGGCGAGTGACATCTCACCTACGAACTCCAGACCTGGTCATGCCAAGACGCGTCCCATCGTTTCAAGACTAGAGCCAGGGAGCAGATTCACAGGCGAGGGTGCAGTTGTTGAATCGAGCTCGACGATGTGGCCCCGGAAGCCCAACGTCAAGACCGAGCTGGGTCTGCGGTAGCGGCCAGCGGGGAACGATATGGCCGCAACGAAGGGGCACGGCAATCCAAACTGGACGCGCGACGAAACGATCTTGGCCTTAGCTCTGTACCTAGACTCCGGCAACAGCATCCCGGGGGGCAAAGACCCGCGCGTCATAGCGCTCTCAGAACTGCTGCGGTCTTTGGAGATCCATCCTCGCGAGCACCGGGTCGCCTCATTCCGAAATCCTGACGGCGTCGCTTTCAAGCTGCAGAACCTTCGACAAGTGGCCTCGGGAAAAGGCTTGTCAAACGTTTCGAAAGTCGATCGTGAGGTGTGGGCAGACTTCGCACACAAGCCGGAGGACGTAGCCAGGCTTGCCGTGTTAATTAGCGACATCGGCTCGTCTCCGGAGGCCATAGAAGTGGCGGCAATCGAAGCCGAAGAAGAATTCCTCGAAGGGCGGCTGGTGACTGCTGCTCACCACCGCCGCGAGCGAGCCCCTAAGTTGCGAGGGAAGCTCCTGGCGGCGCGTGCAAAAACCGGGAGTCTGCGCTGCGACGGCTGCGGATGGAGCTGCGGCATAGCCGATGCGCGGATCGCCGATGCCGCATTCGAGGCACACCATCTGGTACCTCTATACAAGAGTGGACCGCGATCGAACAGCATCTCTGATCTCGCACTTCTGTGCGCCAGTTGCCACCGACTCGTTCACCGCTGGATCGCCGTGAAGAGGGAATGGCTCGGCATCGAGCAAATTCGTGAGCTTCTGGGCGGGCGAACGAGCTAAGAAGCTTTCGTCCACGAAGGGTCAGAACAACGAAACAGTGGAGGCTTGGTTGCTAGTCGTACAAGTACTGCCGGGCTCTGCAGGGGTGCACGCATTTCGCGGACCAGAGGAAAGCGATGCGCGAGAACTCAGATCGCTTGCTGAGCGCCGCTACGATCGACGGCATGACCTGGCACCAGTTCGAGCGGCTCGTCGGCGACGCGTTCAGGCAGTAGGGCTACACCGTGGTCGATATCGGTGGCAGTGGGCAGATGGCGGCGTCGATCTGGTGCTGCGCAAGCCATCGACCATCGGCAATGAGCCTTTCCTAGTCCGGTGCACACAAGGGAAGGCGTTCAAGGTCAGCGTCAACGTCGCGCGCGAGCTCCACCGCGTGATGGCGGCGCGGGGCGCCGCCGGTTGGTTCGTAATGTCGTCGGGGTGATTCACGGACGAGGCCAAGGCAGTCGCCGATGGCAGGAACGTCAGCTCATCGATGGACTTACGTTCAAACAGCTAATGAATTCCGCTCGCCCGGCATCACAGCCAAGGCAGGAGCCACTCCTCGAGGACACCACGATGGTGGTCTGCCCTCTTTGCTCGCATCCCATGATCCTCGTTAAAGCGAAGCGCTGGCCACAGTCAAGGCGGGCGTTCTATGGGTATTTGACGTATCCGATGTGTGTGCGGACGAGGCCCGCTTGATTCCGCCGCCGCATATCACTTGCGAAATAAGCGTCAACATCAAGTCACAACGGCGTGACTTCCAGAAATCTGCCTTGGTCATGGCGAGGGTGAGGCCCGGTGTCGTGCGTTAAACGCCCCGGCCAGGTAGACAACTAGAAACGCACAACCCGCCGGCGCGACGATAGCTTGGTAGTGCAAGCCATCTCTCAGCGTTGACCAATATTTCCCCCGATGCGTTCGTGCAACGTTTCTGATAGAAGATTATTGATGTCAAGCGTCACATCGAGGAGAACCCCTACATAGGGTTAGCATCATCTACCGGGAGCGAAGAACAATGTCATTCCAATCGAATCCAAAGCCATTCAAACTAGAATTTTCCAATCGAGTTATCGAACATTTAGGCATAAAGCTCTATCAAAATAAGCCAACAAATGTCGTGGCCGAGTTCCTCTCAAACTGTTGGGATGCAGATGCGGAACGGGTAGACATCGAATTGAGCGCCCACGGGAGCGAGGGAAAACCGGTAATTAGCATCACCGACAACGGAAGGGGTATGTCCAGAGATGAACTGACCGATGAGTTTTTGATCGTCGGAAGAAATCGACGGGGGTCCCCGGGTGATCGTACGCCGGGTGACCGCCTTCCCATGGGGCGAAAGGGCATAGGAAAGCTAGCCGGTTTTGGCATTGCTGGATTTGTAGATGTAATTTCCGCCCCCAATTCAAAGGCGAGAAAATCAAGTACGCCTGACGCCCAGAAAATTTTTTGGCTAAGATTTTCTTTGAGTGAGTTACTCCAACAATCTGCAGCGAGCTTAAAGGTGAGCTATGAGCCTCAGGTACTAGCTGACGGAGTGACTGTAGATCAATTTAAAGAAATTCTTAAATCTCAACAACAAGAGGACAATCTAAAACATTTTCTAGGGAATTTAAATTCCGGTAGTGGCGGCGTGTGCGTAATATTGAGCAACACAACACTAAAGAAGGCGATGAACATTGATAGCTTGCTGCAGTCAATGGGTCGGCGTTTCACGGTTGCCATGCTTCGTCCTGATTTTCAAGTTCATATAAACGGAAAGAAAATTACACCCGAGCAGGCATTGCCACCACTACACGACTTCGGCTTTGGGGACTGGAACAACCCATTAGAAGAAACTTTGAAACTTAATGGCGCCGAGCGGAAAATTCGCTACTGGATCCGTTTTGTCAGCCTACAAGGGTCCGATTGGTCGATTGAGAATGCGGGGGTTGGCGTCTACGCACATGGCAAGATTGCTCAAGACCGACCGTTCTTCTTTGATGTCAAGGGAAAAGAAATTCTCAGTCGGTATCTCTATGGTGTGATCGAGGCAGATTGGTTAGATGAGCTTCCCAGTGATGTAGTTTCAACGGACCGCCGTTCGATCGACTGGGATACTGATGACACCGTTCCCTTCCATGAATGGGGTCATGGGAAAATTTCTTTCTGGCTCGATGAGTTCAGAAAATGGCGCGCAACCCAGCCGAAGAAAGATATTGTTGATCGGATTCGGAAGGTCTCCCCGAAAACCAGCCTAACCGGCCCAGAGGAGGAAGCTCTCGCCGATCTGCTCGGCGAAATACTTACAAATATCGGAAACGACGAAGAAGCGAAGGACCGTGCGACAAAGAGCTTTACTGAAGCATGGACACATGCTCCAACGCGACTCCTCACAAAAAATCTTTGGGAAAAAGTTTTCTCATCGATGAATTCCGATACCCGAATCTTCACAGATCTGGTTGAGGGCCTTCGCAAAAGTATGGTGCCGGAGGCTATGGGGCTAGCCGTCACGGTAGCTCAGCGCGTCGCTGCCATTACCGTAATGCGAAAGATGATCGAGCAGGATAAGACAGAGACCCATCTTCAGCGTCTAATTGAAACATTCCCTTGGTTGCTAGGCCCAAAGTGGGAACGACTAACTGCAAATCAATCAATCAAGACGCTCGTTATTGAAAAGCATAAACCAGACCCTAGCCTTGGAGAGTGGTCAATTGCTGGCGGTAAAGAACAACTTAGACCCGATTTTGTATTTCTGAGCGACCCGGGGGCGCAAGAGGAACTAATTGTTTTCGAACTAAAGGGGCCAGAAGCTGGAAAAACGTTGCAGCCGGTCGAATACGATCAATTGGGCCAATATTTGAAAATAATTCGAGGCGTCTACGTCGACAAGAAAATCTCCGTGCGAGGGGTCCTAGTAGGGCACGATAAGGGAGGATTTGAAGAACATGACACCAGGATTTCTGTCATGACATGGTCCGAGGTTTTGACCGAGGCTCGAGCTCTGCATGTCGAATACCTGCGGGCGCTATTGCTAGCGTCGGATCCTTTGGCTACCGATGCGCGGTTGCGGCAGATTGCCGATTTCGGCGGCAAAGAAACGATGGAGCTACTCGCGCGCCTGGCCCCCGTCGGGAACTTTCCTAACGTCATTAAGGAAAATCTCGACCTGTTAGCCCAATAGCTAGCTGTTCGCACATAGCGAATAGCGAGAGTTGGCGATGCAGCATCTCCCGATGCTGCATCCTATATACCGATGAGTTATGTGAAAAGCGATCGCGGGTTTAAGCGCGTTAGCGTGGTAACGCATGAGCGCATGAAACGGGTAAAGCGTGAGAACACTGCGCCAGAACTTATTGTCCGGCGAATATTGCACAGCCTAGGCCTGCGGTTCCGCCTCCATCAAAGGCACCTGCCTGGCTCCCCGGACATTGTGCTGCCGAGATATATGACAGCAATCTTCGTACACGGATGCTTTTGGCATGCGCATGCAAACTGCGCACGTGCAAAATTACCTAAAAACAACGCAGAGGTGTGGATAGAGAAGATGGCAAAGAACCGTCAGCGTGACAAGCACAATATCAAGCTTCTTGAAGACGCGGGTTGGACGGTTGAAATCGTATGGGAATGTCAGGTAAAAAACCTCGACTTCATCCGCCAGCTAGCACTGCGAATTATTGCAACGCAGCAATGAGCGTCGCTCTTTGGCTTTGCTCGGCTGCTTCTTCGAGCGTTTCACCGCCGTCAATTTCAACTCCAAATCGCTTCCATAAGTTTTCGGATCGGGACGTCCATCCTTCTTTGCTGCTGCTGCGAGTTTCCTCCAGCCCTTTCGAATTCTTTCGTCGCCAATCGACATCGATATTTCCGAACGCTGTCGCCTTAATAGGGAAACCAAAATTTCCCCATGAAGCTTTGTGAATGCTGGAGGAACGGCCTCTCCTATCATTTCACGAACATGCGTACTGCCTTGCTTTTGTAAAGCATCTCCCCATTCGAAGTTTGCTGGAAAAGTCTGGAGCAACGAACATTCGAGAGGGCTAAGAAGTCTATTTTGCGTTGGGTGGATAGTGTAATCGCTACCAATATGTCCGCTTGCAGTTGTAACGGTAGCTGCAGGGCGCTCTGCATGCATCCTGCGGTAACTACTTTTGAACCCTTTAATCAGCCGATAGCTTCCATCCGCCTCTTGAACAATGGGGCGCAGTAACGGATCCCCGCATTTGGGGCAATAAACATCAGACAAATTAACATCGACCGTGCCACAAGTAGCACATTGGTCATTTTCCCACGCGCTATTTCCAAGCCCTTTTGGAATGGCAGCAACCATGGCATATATCTTTTTGCTCCACACCGGGACAGAATGCATGCCATTATAAATTGGGGACGCTGCGCTCTCGCTTGACGCGGCGTCAAGGTCAGGCAATTGAAATCCTGAAAGCGCTTGAGTCAGAGTGACTGGAGGCAATCCTCCGTTGTCGTAGTGGGAAGGCTTAGGAAAAGGGGCCTGACCATTGGCTCGCATACTCTTCAGCGCCGCGATGTCTTTTCTAACTAAAGTCAAAAATGCACGATTTCTCGACTGCGGCACCCCAAAATCAGCCAGGTCAGTAACTATTGGAAAAGCAAAATACTCCTTGGCGAGATCGGCTATTAAATAATTCGCTGCTGAGACCGGCTTTTTGTCACTTGGATGATGGACCTTGCGCGAAAAAAAGGCTGGGACGTTCTCAACAACAATGATCGCTGGCTGCAATTCCTTCGCTACCTTTGCTATCACCGTCACTAGCAGGTTGCGCTCGTCCTTTGACCCAGCATCTGCATCGTCGTGACTTCCCTTACCAGATCTTGCAGAGCTCATTCCTTGGCACGGGGGGCATGCAGACAATAATGCTGGGCGAACGTCTCGTGCCTTCGAGCGATATTTTCGCACGACCGTTTCCCAGGTTTCACGCAGATCTCCAACCACACCCACAGCGCCTGGATGGTTCAAGAGTGAAACCTGAAGTCGACGAGGATCGAGCTCTGCCATGACTTCGAATTGAAAGCCGGCCTCCCTGTATCCCAAGTCGCCCGCCCCACAGTTTGAGAAGAGGCTAACCGCTCGAAGCTTTTTCATATACCGCACTCACGGCGAATTCTTGCAAAAACACTCAATTGCCGCGCGCAGTGTATGAAGGCATTGGGCAACTATTTGATGCAATGGCAAGTGTCCACAAACGAAGATTTTTTTCACTTAATTCAATAATGGTAGGCCGTACAGGATTTGAACCTGTGACCAAAGGATTATGAGTCCTCTGCTCTAACCGCTGAGCTAACGGCCCGAATATGCGTTTTGTTTTCGTCTGTGCATCGTTCGGCATTGCACCGAAGGCGCGGATTCTATAGGTACGGAAAGAGATGCCGAGCGACTGGGCTAAAGCGTTCATTTTTGCGACAACGCGTTGCTCACCATCCTCGATGTGATGTCGACGATCTCGATCATCCGGTCGTAGGCCATGCGAGTCGGTCCGATGACGCCGAGGGTTCCCACGACTTCCCCGTCCACCTCATACGGCGCCGACACGATGGAGAGCTCCTCCACCGGCACGACCTGGCTCTCCCCGCCGATGTAGATCCGCACGCCTTCCGCGCGCTCCGACACATCCAGCAGCCGCATCAGCTGCGTCTTCTGCTCGAACAGGTCAAACATCCTGCGCAGGCTCCCCATGTCGTGGCTGAAGTCCTGCACCGTCAGCAGGTTCCTCTCCCCCGAGATGATCATCGGCTCGTGTTCCGCCACGCCCTGCTGCCCGACGTCCACCGCCGCGCTCATCAGCTTGGCGATCTCCCCGCGCAGCTGATCCACCTCCGACCTCAACCGGTCCCGCACCACATCCAGGCTCAGCCCCGAGTAATGCGCATTCAACCGGTTGCTGGCCTCCGTCAGGTCCGACTGGGTCAGGTCTTGCGCCGTGAACACCAGCCGGTTCTGCACATCCCCGTCCGGCGACACCATGATCACCAGCACCCGTCGATCCCCCAGCCGGAGGAACTCGATGTGGTGGAACACCGCCGTCTTCCGCGGCGACGTCACCACCCCCACGAAACTCGACAGGCTGCTCAGCAACTGCGCCGCGCTCGCGATCACCTTCTGCGGCTGGTCCGGCAACAACTGGCTCTCGAAGGACCCCGCGCCCTCCCGTTGCATCCCCGGCTTGGCCGTCAGCAAGGTGTCCACGAACAGCCGGTACCCCCGCGCCGTCGGTATCCGCCCCGCGCTCGTGTGCGGGCTCGCGATCAGCCCCAGCTCCTCCAGGTCCGCCATCACGTTGCGGATCGTCGCCGGGCTCAGCTCCAGCCCCGACGCCTTCGACAAGGTGCGCGACCCCACCGGCGAACCGTCGGCGATGTACCGCTCCACCAGAGCCTTCAGCAGTGTCTTCGCGCGATCGTCGAGCATGCTTTTCATTCTAAAGAACCCGGCCCCAGGCACCCCCTCCGCCCCCCGAACCGGTCACATCGCTGTGGTGTAATTCCCGCCATGTCCAAGCGCTTCCGCCATGTGGCCATCGTCGGAAAACCCCAGTCCCGGGGTATCCGTCCCATCCTCGAAGAGATTGCCGATTTTGTGGCCTCCCAGGGATTGGATGTTTCCCTCGAACAGGAAACCGCCGACAGCACCGGCATCACCGTCCTCCCCGCCCTCTCCCACGCCGAACTCGGCACCCAGTGCGACCTCGCCATCGTCGTCGGCGGCGACGGCACCATGCTCGGCTTCGCCCGCCAGGTCGCCCGCTACGGCCTCCCCCTCGTCGGCATCAACCAGGGACGCCTCGGCTTCATCACCGACATCTCCGCCGACCAGTTCAAGGACGCCCTCGCCCCCATCCTCAACGGCGACTTCGAGATCGAGCACCGCGCCCTCCTCGAAGGCGCCGTCATCCGCGACGGCGAACAGATCTTCACCGGCGTCGCCCTCAACGACGTCGTCGTCTCCCGCGGCGCCACCGCCGGCATGGTCGAACTCCGCGTCGACGTCGGCGACGAGTTCGTCGCCAACATGCGCGCCGACGGCGTCATCGTCGGCACCCCCACCGGCTCCACCGCCTACGCCCTCTCCGCCGGCGGACCCATCCTCCACCCCGGCATCGCCGGCTGGGTCCTCCTGCCCATCGCCCCCCACGCCCTCTCCAACCGCCCCATCGTCCTCCCCGACTCGGCCGAGGTCCGCCTCACCATCGTCGCCGGCCGCGACGCGTCGGTGAACTTCGACATGCAAGCCCTCGCCTCCCTCCTCCACGGCGACTGCATCACCGTGCGCCGCTCCCTCCACCGCGCCCCCTTCCTCCACCCCCGCGGCTGGTCCTACTACGCCACCCTGCGCCGCAAGCTCCGCTGGAACGAGGGCACCACCTGATGCTCCGCCGCCTCGAACTCAAGGACTTCGTCATCGTCCCGGCGCTCGAACTCGACTTCGCCGCCGGCTTCTCCGCCCTCACCGGTGAAACCGGCGCCGGCAAGTCCATCCTCATCGACGCCCTCCAGCTCGCCCTCGGCTCCCGCGGCGACGCCGCCGTCGTCCGCGAAAGCGCCCCCCGCGCCGAGATCACCGCCGAGTTCGACCGCCCCGCCGTCCTCGCCCCCTGGCTCGAGGAAGCCGGCTTCGACACCTCCGCCGACGGCGCCGCCGATACCCTCCTCCTGCGCCGCGTCATCGACGCCCAAGGAAAGAGCCGCGCCTGGATCAACGGCGGCTCCGCCACCGTCGCCCAGCTGCGCGAACTCGCCGAACACCTGCTCGACATCCACGGCCAGCACGCCTGGCAAGGCCTGACCCGCCCCGCCAGCGTCCGCGAGCTGCTCGACACCTACGCCCAGATCGACACCAAGCCGATGGCCGCCGCCTTCGCCGACTGGCGCCAGGCCACCGAGGCCCTCGCCACCGCCCAGGCGAAACAGGCCGACCTCGCCCGCGAACACGAACGCCTGAGCTGGCAGATCGGCGAACTCGGCCGACTCGCCCCCGGCCCCGACGAGTGGGACGAGCTCAACGCCGAACACCAGCGCCTGTCCCATTCGCAGTCGCTGATGGACGCCGCCCGCGGCGCCCTCGAACGCATCGCCGAGGCCGAGATCAACGCCGAGTCGCTGACCGACGAGGCCCTGTCCGCCTTGCAGGACGTGCTCGACTACGACGCCGGCCTGCAGGACACCGTCAACGCGCTGCTCGGCGCGCAGGCGCAGCTGCAGGACGCCGCCCACAGCCTGGGCTCCTACCTGAACGCCGCCGACCTCGACCCCGACCGGCTGCAGCAGCTCGACGAGCGCGTGTCCGCCTGGGTCGCGCTCGCCCGCCGCTACCGCCGCCAGCCGGCCGAGCTGCCCGCGCTGCTGGCCGAATGGAAGGACGAGCTCGCGCGGCTCGACGCCGCCACCGACCTCGACGCGCTGCAGGCCAAGCAGGCCGCCGCGCTCAAGCGCTTCCAGAAGGAGGCCAAGGCCGTCAGCACCGCCCGCGCGAAGGCCGCGCCCACGTTGTCCGACGCCGTCTCCCAGGCGATGCAGCAGCTCGGCATGACCGGCGGCCGCTTCGAGGTCGCGCTGCTGCCGCAGGATGAGCCGCAGAGCTTCGGCCTGGAGTCCGCCGAGTTCCTCGTCGCCGGCCACGCCGGCAGCACGCCGCGCCCGCTCGCCAAGGTCGCCTCCGGCGGCGAACTCTCGCGCATCGCGCTGGCCATCGCCGTCACCACCAGCCAGCAGAACAGCGGCGCTGGCACGCTGATCTTCGACGAGATCGACGCCGGTGTCGGCGGCGCCGTCGCGGAAACCGTCGGCCGCCTGATGAAGCAGCTCGGCCAGCGCGCGCAGGTGCTCGCCGTCACCCACCTGCCGCAGGTCGCCGCCTGCGCCGATCACCACTTCCTCGTCGCCAAGGCGCTCAAGGACGGCAAGACGAACTCCGACGTCCGCCCCATCGCCGGCGAAGCCCGCACCGCCGAGATCGCCCGCATGCTCGGCGGCGAGCGCCTGTCCTCGACCTCGCTGGCCCACGCCCAGGAAATGCTCGAACTCTCCGCGAAATCGACCACCGAAACGGCATCGGCCGCGAAGCCGTCGACCGCGCCCTCGACCCCGGGCGCCGGCAGGAAGGTCAAGCCATGAGCGCCCCCAACACCGCGCCGCTGCCGCCCGCGCAGGCCGTCCCCACCGCCACCTCGCCGCGCGGCGAGGTCGTGCTGGTCACCGGCATGTCCGGCGGCGGCAAGTCGATCGCGATGCATGCGCTCGAGGACGCCGGCTTCTTCTGCGTCGACAACCTGCCGCCCGAACTGCTGCCGCAGTTCCTCGAACTCGAACGCCAGCGCGGCTGGCGCCGCGTCGCGATCGCGGTCGACGTGCGCAGCGCCGGCTCGCTGCCGCAGCTGCTGCACCACATCAAGGAAATGCGCCAGGAAGGCGTGTCGCTGCGCGCCATCTTCCTGGACGCCGACGACGACACGCTGCTGCGCCGCTTCTCCGAGACCCGCCGCCCGCATCCGCTGCGCGTCGGCAACGCGGACGGCGACACCCATCGCGCGCTGCAGGAGGCCATCGCGCTCGAACGCGAGCTGCTGACGCCGCTGCGCATGGAATCCACCGTGATCGACAGCGGCCAGCTCCGCCCCGCCCAGTTGCGCGGCTGGCTGCGCGACCTGGTGCATGTCAGCGGCTCCTCGCTGACGCTGGTGTTCGAATCCTTCGCCTTCAAGCACGGCGTGCCCAGCGACGCGGACTTCGTCTTCGACGTCCGCGTGCTGCCCAACCCGTACTACGACCGCGAGCTGCGCCCCCTCACCGGCCGCGACGAGCCGGTCGCGGCCTACCTCGAAAGCCAGCCCGAGGTCCGGCTGATGCTCAGCCAGATCGGCGCCTTCATCGCGCAATGGCTGCCGAACTTCGCGCAGGACCAGCGCAGCTACCTGACCGTCGCCATCGGCTGCACCGGTGGGCAGCACCGCTCGGTCTACCTCGTGGAGACGCTGGCGAAGCAGTTCGCCTTCCACGGCCAGGTGCTGAAGCGCCACCGGGAGCTGGACGCGCGCTGAACCGCGCGCGACCACCGGACCTGGGCTTGAGGCCGGCAGCGGCCCGCCATCGCCGGTGTGCAGGGGCAAGGGCTTCGGAAGCGCCCCTCCCGGTTCTCGGATGCACACCGCCGATGCAGCCGCACTCACCGGTTTTCGTCTTCACGCCAGGTGGGTTCGCATGTCCGTCTTTTCTGCCCTGTCCTCCTTTTTCCACCGTTCCCATTCCTACGATCTCGCCGCGGCCGCCACGGCCAACGGGCTCGTTCGCCGTCCGGCGGTCGCGTCCGAAGCTCCGACCCAGGCCAAGGTGGTGGCGCTCCTCCGGGAGGCGCTGACGAGCCTCCAGCCCCCGGCCACTTCCGAGGCGAAGCAGCTGAGCAAAGAGATCGCGTGCCTGCTCGATCACACCCTGCGCAACTGGGACAAGGAGGAATCGGCACCGCTTCCGACCCTCCAGCAGGCCCAGGTCCTGTCCGAGCGGGCGAAGTTCGATCCCGCGGTCCGTCCGACGGCGCTCCCGTCCCTGCAAGCGGACATGAGGGCGCTCATGCAGCTCGTCGAACGCCCGCACGCCGTGTCGATGATCGATCTGGGCAGAACGCTGGGCAGCTTGTCGGACGATGTCGAAGCGCTGTCCGTATCCGATGCGCAGCCTTCGGCGTCCGCGGGGCGGATCGCCGAGCTGCACAAGCGCGTGTCCGGCATGCGCGAACTGATCGAGGACCGCTTGCAACACCGGGACGTCTGGACGGTGCTCACGCACGGTCAACAGCCGGCGCGCGCCCTGTTCTCCGCAGGACACCGGCTCCCCGGCCAGCCTTAGCCGACCGCGAGCCGGTCAGGCACGGGCCCGGTCCTGCGCGGCACCGCGTTGATTCCCCGGCCCGGCCTGCGCCGGACAACCGGTTTTCAGGCGACAAGACGGCGTCGGTCGCGCACCAAGCGGCTTTCGACCGATGTGATTGCCATGGCACGCCTTTCCACGCTCTTCTCCACGTTCTCACCCTGCACCTCTTCCGGTTCCTACAACATCGCGGCAGGCGAGGCTCGTCACGCCGCGGAGCGCGACAAGCGACTGAGCTCCGAGCTTGAGCGCAAGGAAGTCCTGTCGGTGCTCGAGGACGCTCGCCGTGAGCTGGACACTGTCGACACGCCGGCCGCCCGCAGGCTTCGCAACGACATCGACCGTGCCCTGGGCATGGCCGCGCTGAGCGAGCTCTCGTCCGAGCCGGCGAGCCTCCCCTCGCTCGCACGCGCCCGGCTGTGGCTACAGGAGGCCCGCTTCGACGAGCGGGTCCATCCGGGCGCATTCGAACGACTGCAGCGCGCCCTGACAGCCCTGCCCCGGCAATGGAAAAGCTGGGGCATTCCCACGCAGGGGCCGGAGTACCAGGCGCTCCATCGACTGCAGCAGGCACTGGATGCGGCCCGCAGGAAAGCGCACGGGCGGCTCGGCGTGGAACAGCTGCACCAGTTCGATCTCACGCTGGGAGCCATCAGGAAGCAGGCCTCGGCGTTCGTCGCGAGACGCGACGAGTTGATCCACGCGCGCCTGGGCTGGCAGCAACGCGCCGATGCCGAGCGCTTCAGGACCGGCTCGTCACGCCTCTCGCCGTCGCTGCGCCAAGAACGGCGCCGGCTCGACGCCCGGTTCGACGCACTGGCTCACTGCCAACAAGGATGCCCCCCATGTTCGACCTGCTTTCCGGACTCTGTCGCCAATTGCGGCCCGCTCATTTCCGCCCGGGTTCCTCACGCCGCGGCGGCGAGCACCCGGCGGTGACCTTCGTCGACTTCATCCCATTGGTCAGGACCTCCAGACAACTGCGGATCATCGGCGACCAGCATCCGACGAATTTCCGCGACCTGCGCCGAGATCTCGAGGCCATCAGGGGGGACATCGATTCCGCGACCCGAAAGCAGCGCCCCGGGCGTCAGGTGAATGCCACCACCATCGCCGAACTGGAAAGACGGCTGGCACTCCTGAGCGAGCGATACGAAAAGCGCCAGCGGCTGGTGGAAAAGTGGGCCTGGACGGCCAAGGTGTTTCCATCGACCGGCGCCCCGTCCTTCAGCCCTGCTCGACCGCCTGGTGCTCCATCTCGTTGACCTGATTGAACAGCAGGATTCCGAGCACCACCGAGGCGAAGGGCATCAGCACCAGCATCAGGAGCACCCACAGGATGGCGTTGCGCCCCGCCCGCCGGGCCGCGAGGGTCATGTACACGACATGCGCGGACAGCCCGATGGCCAGTCCGAGGGCGCACATCGTCAGCTTGGCCGGATCGTCCTCGACGGGTCCCTGGGTGCCGCTGATCAGGAACCACAGGCACACGCCGCTGGCGAGCAGCGCGATGAAGGCGGATTCCAGTGCGCTCTTGATGGCCGCGGCGCGGGCCGGCTTGAGGTCGTTCGACATGGCGTTCCTGAAGGCGCAAGTTCTGAGGGCAGGGCCGGCCGGAAGCGGCCTTCCGAGGCCCCCGTCCCGCCATGTCGGGAGCATAACGGAGCGGCGCAGGCGCCGAGAACCGCGCGACGCTCGGAACAACTCAACAACCTCGTCAATTCCAGATCATCGTCATGACATTGGAGCGCATCCACCCCGTCTCGCACGGCGCCCCGAACTCCTTCTCCGCTGACGCTCAGCGTTCCACGGCGACATCGCCCGATCCGAACAACACGCCTGATGTCCTCAACGACCTGCGAACGCGCGCGATGCACCTGCACGCGGCAGCGCTGCAAGGGGCTGGCGCGACACGCCAGCAGCGTGCGCAGACGGAGGCCCTGGTGCATTGGGCCGATGAACTCGAAGGCAGGGGCCAGATCCGCGCCAATGACCTGGAGGCCTTTGAGTACGCGATCGACGGGTTCCCTGCAAGGCTGCGCTGGGTCGCGGGGCATTCAGCGGCGCTCCAGGCCGATCGGGACGAATTCAGGCGCCTGCAAGCGGCGTTGAACGGAGCCGCCACACACATTCCTGGCCAGCACTTCACCGCCTTGCTGGCGAATGCCGAGCTCACCGCTGGACTGTTCCCCGCTGCGTACGAGGCACTCGATGCAGGACGCGCGCAGGATCTGCACGACCACGTATCGAGCATTCGCAGCAGGATCACCTCGCTGCGCGGCGCATTGGAGCGCCGCAACATCATCCGCCCCGAGGATCGGCTCCCGGCAATGCAGCATCCGGATCCGGCTTCTTTCCCTGCGATGCGCAAGGACGAGTTCAGCCCGCTCAACCTGCTGGGAAGCGCGATGTCGCGAGTGGCCCAGGCGGCGAAGCGCGCACCGCGGGACCGTGCCGACAACACACGCGCGTCCCGGCCAGGCAGGCGCAACGTCAGCGCCGCGGCGAAGGATCTGAAGCAACTCGCGCAGCGTGCCCGCGCCGACGTCTTGAAGTCGCAGGTCATGACCGTCAGGCAGACACTGGACAAACTCAACCTGGATCTCGTGGGGCTGGCGTCGGAAAGCCGCCGTGCCGGTGATCGAGAATGGGCCCTGGCGACACAGAATGGTCTGCTGCGGCAGCAGGCCACGCGCCTGGACAAGCTGACCCTTCGTCTCAATGACAATCGCAGCTTCGGCACGAGCGAGGAAGCCGAGCTACGCCAAGTGTCGGACACCCTGAAGAACGTGTCCGAAACGCTCTCGCTCAGGCGTCGCGCAGCTAGTCCAGCAACTTCCTGAGCGGCGCCGGCAGCGCGTACTCCGCCAGCCGCTCGCGGGCGACCCACACGCCGTCGCCCGCCGGTCTCGCCTCCCGATCGAGCAGCGCGCGGCGCGGGTGCAGCAGCCAGTCGAAGTGCGTCAGCACGTGCTTCACCCGCGGCAGGGTCTCCGGCACCGCCACGCCGAGCGCCGCGCTCTGCGCCGTCAGCGCGGCCTCGTCGTCGAACAGCGGCAAGGTCCACAGCCCGCCCCAGACGCCTGCGTCCGGCCGCTGCTGCAACCAGACGCGGCCCTCGTGCTCCAGCCACAGCCACCAGTTCTCCCGCTGGCCGCGCTTGAGCTTCTTCGTCTTGACGGGATACCGCGTCGGCTCGCCCTCCGCCAGCCCCGCGCACAGCGCGGCCACCGGGCACAGCAGGCATTGCGGTCCGCGCGTCGCGCACAGGCTCGCCCCCAGGTCCATCATCCCCTGCGTGTAGGCCGACATGTCCTCCGGCGCGTCGGGGAGCAGCGCCTCCGCCAGACGCCACAGCCGCTTCTCCTGCGCCGCCGAGGCCAGGTCGCCGTCGAAGGCCAGCAGCCGGCCCAGCACGCGCTTGACGTTGCCGTCCAGGATCGCGACCCGCTCGCCGAAGCAGAACGACGCGATCGCCGCCGCCGTCGAGCGGCCGATGCCGGGCAGCTCCGCCAGTTCGGCCGCGCTGCGCGGGAACGCGCCGCCGTGGCGGTCGACCACCGCCTGCGCGCACTTGTGCAGGTTGCGCGCGCGGCTGTAGTAGCCGAGCCCGGCCCAGGCGGCCATCACCTCGTCGCTGGGCGCCGCCGCCAGCGCGGCCACGTCGGGGAAGCGCTCCAGGAAACGCTTGTAGTAGCCCAGCACCGTCGTCACCTGCGTCTGCTGCAGCATGATCTCCGAGAGCCACACCCGGTACGGATCGCGCGTGTTCTGCCACGGCAGGTCGTGCCGGCCCTCGCGGCGCTGCCAGGCCAGCAGCCGCGGCGCGAAGTCGCCGCGCACGGCCTCCACGCGCTCGTTCAGTTCGTCATCGGTCATCGGAAGGACGGGATCTCTCAAGGCTGGCGGCTCGGCTCGCGGAACGGGTCTCTTCAACGGCGTTTCATCGCTTCTGACAGCTCGGGCAGAAGAAGGTCGAGCGCTGTCCCTGCACGATGCGCCTGATCTTCGTGCCGCACTCGCGGCACGGCTCGCCCTCGCGGCCGTAGACCCGCGCCTGCATCTGGAAGCTGCCCGCCACGCCGTGCGCATCCTTGAAGTCGCGCAAGGTGCTGCCGCCGGCCTCGAGGGCCTCGCCCAGCACCCGGCGCAGCGCCGTCGCCAGCTTCTCCGCGCGCGGCCTGCTCAGCTTGCCCGCCGCCGTGCGCGGATCCACGCCCGCCAGGAACAGCGCCTCGCACGCATAGATGTTGCCCGCGCCGACCACCACGTCGCCGGCCAGGATCGCCTGCTTCACCGCGACGCGCCGGCCCTGGAAACCTTCGTGGAGGTAGGGACCATGGAACTCGATGTCGAAGGGCTCCAGCCCGATGCGCGCCAGCAGCTTGGCGGCCGGTTCGACGTCCAGTCCGTCCGACCACACGACCGCGCCGAAACGCCGCGGATCGGTCAGCCGCAGCACGCCGCGGTCGGTGACCAGCTCGAAGTGGTCGTGCGGCCCCGCGGCCGGCGGCTGCTCGCGGAACGCCAGCGAACCCGACATGCCCAGGTGCATCAGCAGCCCGCCGCCGTCCTCGTCCGGATGGCCCGGCTGTTCTTCCGTCGGCGCCAGCGGCAGCCACAGGTACTTGCCGCGCCGCGTGGCCTCGCCGACGCGGCGTCCGATCAGCCGGTCGGCGGCCACGCCCAGCGGCCAGCGCAGCGGTTTCCCCAGGCGGACGTCCAGCACCCGCGCCCCGGCGATGGCCGGCGCAAAACTTCGTCGTGTAACTTCAACTTCCGGTAACTCGGGCATCCCGGGATCATAGGCGCGGCGCTTCCCCGACGTCCCTAGAATGGTCCGCGGCTTGCCCTGCATCGATGCCGGGCGCGCCTTCCGCCCAGTTCAGGAGTCTCGACATGCCCGCCCTCGCGCGCCACCGCTGGTGGCTCTCCACCGCCCTCGCCCTGAGCTGCGCCGCCAACGCCCAGATCGCCCCGGACACGCCCGCCTCCGGCACGCCCGCGGCGCCCGAGCCCCCCGCGTCCGCCGCTTCCGCGCCCGTGGTCAATTCCGACCTCGACGCGCCGATGTTCTACCAGCTGCTGATCGGCGAACTCGAGCTCCAGGGCGGCGAACCCGGCGTCGCCTACCAGGTGCTGCTCGACGCCGCCCGTCGCAGCGGCGACGAGGAACTCTTCCGCCGCGTCGTCCAGGTCGCGCTGCAGTCGCGCGCCGGCGACCAGGCCGTCATCGCCACCCGCGCCTGGCGCGAGGCGATCCCGACCTCGCAGGAGGCGCACCGCACGCAGATCCAGTTGCTCGCGCTGCTGAACCGCCCGGCCGAGATCCCGCCGGTGCTGCGCTCGCTGCTCGCGATCACGCCCGCCGACGGCCGCGGTCCGCTGATCGCGGCGCTGCCCGCGCTGTTCCAGCGCAATCCGGAGCCGGTACGCGTGCAGGAGGCCTTCGAGCCGCTGCTGCGCGAGACCGCCGCGAAGCCGGAGACGCGTTTCGCTTCGCTGCTGGTGCTGGCCGAGCTCGCCAAGAAGGCCGACCGCTACGAGACCGCGCTGATCCACGTGCGCGCCGCCGCCAAGGACTTCCCCGATCGCGAGGAACCGCTGCTGATGGCGCTGGAGCTGCTGCCCCGCCGCCCCGAGGCCGAGGCGCTGATCACCGCCGAGCTGCAGGCCAGGCCTGACCGCCAGTCGCTGCGCCTGGCCTATGCCCGCGCGCTGGCCCGCGCCCAGCGGCCGGGCGACGCGGCCCGCGAGTTCCGCACGCTGACGCAGCAGTCGCCCGACGAGCCCGGCCACTGGCTGGCGCTGGGCTCGCTGGAGCTCGACCTGCAGCACCCCGACGCCGCCGAGGACGCGCTGCAGCGCTACATGAAGATGGTCGACAAGCCCGCGGCCTCCACGCTGGCCGAGCGCGCGATCGCCGCCGCCGGCCTGGACAAGGGCGAGAAGGAGGCCCGACAGCAGGGCGCGCTGCTGCTGGCCCAGGCCGCCGAGATGCGCGGCGACTTCAAGACCGCCGAGAAGCGCCTGGCCGCGATCGAGGCGGCGCCGGGCAACCTCGACATCGCCTACCGCCGCGCGTCGCTGCTGGCGCGCCAGGGCAAGCTCGACGAAGGCCGCAAGCTGCTGCACGAGCTGCCCGCCGACCGCGAGCAGGACCGCCGCGCCCGCACGCTCGCCGAGTCGCAGCTGCTGCGCGACAACAAGCAGTGGCAGGCCGCCTACGACCTGCTCGGCGGCGCGATCACGCAGTCGCCCGAGGACGCCGACCTGATCTACGAGCAATCGATGATGGCCGAGAAGCTGGGCCGCGCGCAGGAGATGGAGACGCTGCTGCAGAAGGTGATCCAGCTCAAGCCGCAGCACTATCACGCGTACAACGCGCTGGGCTACTCGCTGGCCGATCGCAACGAGCGGCTGCAGGAGGCGCGCGAGCTGATCTCCAAGGCGCTGAGCTTCGCGCCGGGCGAGCCCTTCATCGTCGACAGCATGGGCTGGGTGGAGTTCCGCCTGGGCCGGCTCGGCGAAGCGGAACGGCTGCTGAGACAGGCCTACGGCTCGCGTCCCGACGCGGAGATCGCGGCCCACCTGGGCGAGGTGCTGTGGGCCGCGGGCCAGCAGGACGAGGCGCGCCGCGTGTTCGCCGAGGCCTCCCGCCGCGAGCCGGGCAACGAGGCCCTGCAGTCGACGATGCAGCGCCTGCAGGTCCGCCCCTGATGCGGCGGCGTGTGTTCGGCGCCGGCGCGCTGGCGGTCCTCGGGACCGCGGCGCTGGCCGGCTGCAGTTCCCTGCCCAGGGCGGGCGGCGCGGCAGGCGCGGCGCTGGTCGACGCGCCGCGCCTGACCGGCAAGTTCGGCCTCATCGTCCCGGCCGGCCCGGGCGGGCAGCCGCGGGGGCAGAACGTCAACGCCAGCTTCGAGCTGCTGGGCGACGCGCGCCGCGGCCAGCTCGAGATGAGCACCTCGCTGGGCAGCCTGGTGGCGCGCGTGTCGTGGCAGCCCGGTTCGGCCTGGCTGAAGACGCCCGACGGCGACCGCGCCTACGACGACATCGACGCGCTGACGCAGGAACTGCTGGGCGAGGCGCTGCCGCTGCAAGCGCTGTTCGACTGGCTGCGGGGCCGGCCCTGGCCGCAGGCGGCATCGCGGGCCGTCGGCGAGTCCGGTTTCCAGCAGCTCGGATGGCAGGTCGACCTGCGCCGTTTCGACGCCCAGTTGATCTCCGCCCAGCGGCTGAATCCCAATGGCCCGGAGCCGCTGGCCACGCTGCGGCTGAAACTCGACGCGCCCGCCGCGCCCTGATTTCCCGAGGGCGTCCGAGGGATATTCCCGGCGGGTTTCCGGGCGTGGATTCCGCGGCGCTCGTTAATCGCACGAGCGATCCTCGAATACTCGGCGGCATACTGCCTCCCCATGACCACCTCCGCCTCCGCCGCGCCGCTCAAGGCGCTCTACGACGTGCCGGCGCCGGCCAAGCTCAACCTGTTCCTGCACGTGGTGGGCAAGCGGCCCGACGGCTACCACCTGCTGCAGTCGCTGTTCCTGTTGATCGACTGGGCGGACACGCTGCATTTCGATCGCCGCGACGACGGCGCGCTGCGCCGTCACGATCGCGGCGACGCGCTGCCGGCGGACGACCTGTGCCTGCGCGCCGCGCGCGCGCTGCAGGCGGCCAGCGGCTGCGGCTTCGGCGCGGACATCCACATCGAGAAGCGCCTGCCCTCGGGCGCCGGCATGGGCGGGGGCTCGTCGGACGCGGCCAGCACGCTGCTGGCGCTGAACCGGCTGTGGGGCTTGAACTGGACGCGGGAGCGGCTGCAGCCGATCGCGCTGGCGCTGGGCGCGGACGTGCCGTTCTTCGTCGGCGGGCGCAACGCCTTCGTCGAAGGCATCGGCGAGCGGCTGACCCCGATGGAGGTGCCCGAGCTGCGCCTGGCGGTGGTGAAACCCGCCGTCAGCATCGGCACCAAGGAAATTTTTTCCAGCCCCCTCTTGCAGAGGTCGGAAAGCGTGGCTATAGTGGCGGGCTTTCCTGCAGCGAACGGCAGACGCAGCAAAGAGGGTCTGGCAACAGATTCCCGGAGCGACGAAGCCGATAGCTCGGGTGAACGCGAAGGCAGTATCCGCCGCGATCACCAAACGCAAGAAATACTCGCACGGCAACTGTTCGAGGGGTGGGGCAGAAATGATCTGCAAGCGCCCGCGGAAGCTGCCAGCAGCGAAGTATCGAAGGCGCTTGAATGGTTGCAGACCCGCTACGAAAATTCTCGGATGACGGGTTCAGGCAGTGCAGTTTTTGCTATAGTTCAGCCCTCGCGAATTGCAAAGCAAACAGCTCGGCAAAACGCGACGCAGGAAATAGACACGGTCACCGGCCTGGAGAGCAATCTCAAGGCGACACCGGAAGGTGAGTTCCAGGAACTCCCGGACGGTTGGGTCGGAAGGATGTGTCGCAGTCTGTCGGTTCACCCCTTGCGGGGCTGGGCGGAAGACTGAAGGTTGTAGGGTGTTGTTCCACGAACAATGTCCGGTGTAGGGGAGTCGCCAAGTTGGTCAAGGCATCGGATTTTGATTCCGACATGCGAGGGTTCGAGTCCTTCCTCCCCTGCCAAATTCTCAGTTTCAATCCGGGACCCGCTGGGTTGGCCACCGGGCCATAAATCTAAGGATGGCCCGTCGTGCTGCTCAATACCGTCCTCTTCACGGGTAACGCTAACCCGACCCTCTCCAAGGAAATCGCCACGCATCTGGGCCTTGAGCTCGGCAAAGCCGTGGTCGGTCGTTTTTCCGACGGCGAAGTGGCGGTCGAAATCCAGCAGAACGTCCGCGCCCGCGACGTCTTCATCGTCCAGCCCACCTGCGCGCCGACGAACGAGAACCTGATGGAGCTGCTGATCATGGTCGATGCGATGAAGCGCGCCAGCGCGCGCCGCATCACCGCCGTGATCCCCTACTTCGGTTATGCCCGCCAGGACCGCCGTCCGAGATCCACGCGCGTGCCGATCTCGGCCAAGGTCGTGGCCAACCTGCTGGAAACCGTCGGCGTCGAGCGCGTCCTGACGATGGACCTGCACGCGGACCAGATCCAGGGCTTCTTCGACATCCCGGTCGACAACATCTACGCCTCGCCGGTGCTGCTGTCGGACCTGAAGGCGCGCAACTACAGCGACCTGGTGGTCGTGAGCCCCGACGTCGGCGGCGTGGTGCGCGCCCGGGCGCTGGCCAAGCAGCTGGGTTGCGACCTGGCGATCATCGACAAGCGCCGTCCGGCCGCGAACGTCTCCGAGGTGATGCACGTCATCGGCGAGATCGACGGCCGCAACTGCGTGATCATGGACGACATGATCGACACCGCCGGCACGCTGGTGAAGGCGGCCGAGGTCCTGAAGGACCGCGGCGCCAAGAGCGTCTTCGCCTACTGCACGCACCCGATCCTGTCGGGACCGGCGATCGAGCGCATCGCCGGTTCGCACCTGGACGAAGTCGTCATCAGCAACACGATCCCGCTGTCGGAAGCCGCCAAGGCCTGCGGCAAGATCCGCCAGCTGTCGGTCGCTTTCCTGTTCGCCGAGACCATCCGCCGCATTTCGGACGGTGAGTCGGTGACCTCCCTCTTCTCGGAACAGAACAACAACTTCTGATCCGTCCCCCGTTCCGGCCGCTGCCCGCAAGGACAGCGGCCGTTTCGCGAAGGTGCCTGGTCGCGGGGCCTTCACCCGCAGCGTCAATGGTGTCGCTGCGTCCATTTGGAGATTGATATGAAATTCGTCGCTTTCGAGCGCAAGCTGCAGGGGACCGGAGCGAGCCGCCGCCTGCGCCACGCCGGCAAGGTTCCGGGCATCGTCTACGGCGCGGGTGAACCGGCCGTCATCGAGCTGGACCACAACGCCCTGTACCACGCCATGAAGAAGGAAGCTTTCCACAGCTCCATCCTCGACATGGAAGTGGACGGCAAGACCACGCAAGTGCTGCTGCGTGACTTCCAGATGCACCCGTACAAGCAGCAAGTGCTGCACGTGGACTTCCAGCGCGTCGACGCCACGACCAGGATCACCAAGAAGGTGCCGCTGCACTTCGTCGGTGAAGCCGAGTCGCCGGCCGTCAAGACCGACAAGGGCACCGTGAACCACGTGCTGACCCAGCTGGAAATCACCTGCCTGGCGCAACAGCTGCCCGAGTTCATCGAAGTCGACCTGAGCGGCCTGACGATGGGTCACTCGATCCACGTGAACGACCTGAAGCTGGCCGACCACATCAAGGTCGTCACGCACGGCAAGCCGAACCCGGTCGTCGCGACCCCGGTCCCGGCCGTGGTGGAAGAGATCGTCGTGGCTGCCGCTCCGGCCGCCGACGACAAGAAAAAGAAGAAGAAGTAATTGCTTCTTCGACGGCGGCGCGCCTGACGAGGTGGGTCTCCGTTGCCAGGGTGGCCCTCCTTCGGGGGGACATCCCTCCAAGGAAGGCCCCGCTTGCGGGGCCTTCTGCTTTTGAGCTCGCCACTGATAATCGCGCCCCATGATTCGTCTCTTTGTCGGCCTGGGCAATCCCGGCCCTGAATACGAGGACACCCGTCACAACGCGGGGTTCTGGTGGATCGATGCGCTGGCGCGGGGCCTGAAGGCGTCGCCGCAGCTGGACACGAAGTACTTCGGGATGGTCGCGCGCGTGAACGACGCGCCGGGCGCACCGGGTCCGATCTGGCTGCTGCAGCCGATGACCTACATGAACCTGTCGGGCAAGTCGGTCGCGGCGCTGGCGCGTTTCTTCAAGATCGCGCCGGAGGAGATCCTCGCGATCCACGACGAGCTCGAGATCGCGCCCGGCGAGCTCAAGCTCAAGCAGGGCGGCGGCAACGCGGGCCACAACGGCCTGAAGGACATGCAGGCCCAGCTGGGCAGCGCCAACTTCTGGCGCCTGCGCCTGGGCATCGGTCATCCGGGCCACAAGGGCGAGGTCGCCGGCTACGTGCTGCGCAAGCCGCCGGTGGCCGAGCGGCAGGCCGTCGAGGACTGCATCGCCAAGTCCCTCGAGGCCTTCAAGCTGATGACCGGCGGCGACATGGCCAAGGCCGTCGCGCTGCTGCACGCCAAGCCGCCCAGACCCAAGCCGCCGCGTCCCGCGAACCTGCCGCCCAAGCCCGGCGCCACCGGCACCGGAGCGCCGGTTGCCGCCAACGCCAACGCCAACGCCAACGCCAACGCCAACGCCAACGCCAACGCTCACACCAACGCCAGTGCCGCGGCCGCCTCCAGCGGCCCGGCGACGACCTCTTCCGCCGCGGTTCCAGCCGCGCCACCCCCTTCCGGAGACTGACATGCCCGCGCGCGCCGCCTCGATCCTGACGACTGTTGTCCTGGTCCTCACGCTCGGCGCGGCGAACGCGCAGGTCGAGCCCAAGGCGCCGCCCACACAGGAGCGGACGCTGGGCTACTACCGCTGCGGGCCGCAGGGTCAGGAGTTGCGCGACAGTCCCTGCCCCGACGAGCAGGGGCGCGCCGCCTTCGTGCACAAGGACAGCGTCGACCCCAAGGACGCCGAGGCCGCGCGGCAGCGCGCGGCCGCCGAATCGCGCGACCTGGCCGCGCGCCAGCGCGAGCGCGACCGCGAGACGGCCAAGGCGCCGAAGGCGGCGGCGGGCATCGACGGACGCGTCCAACCGAAGTCGACGACCGCCTCGACGATTGCCTCGACGACACCCAAGAAGCCCAGCGATCCGAAGCGGCCCAAGCCCAAGGATCCGAAGAAGCCGCCGAAGAAGAAGCCCAAGGTGCCCACGGCGCCAAAAGCGCCGAACGCGCCGAAGACGCCGAACACGCCGGACGGCGCCCTGCAGCCCCGGGCCGCGGCGGGCGCCGAAGCCGCGGTGCTCGCGGCTCGCTAGAATGCGCGCCGTTGGTGCTCGCGCGGACATTGCGTCCGTGCAGTTAAACGGGAATCAGGAAGTCGGCGCGTCCCCGATGCGCGAACCAACCTGAGCTGTCCCCGCAACGGTAAGTGGCCGCCGGCCGCGTGCCCGGGATCCTGACGAAGGAGCCTCGGGCGGCGATCGGCACTGCCTGTCCCCATGTCCACTGGCGCGTCCGCGCTGGGAAGGACACAGGCAGCGGCCACCAGCCCGGATACCGGCCAACAGGTGGCGTCTCCAGCCGATCGCGACGCGCCCTCCCCGGGGCGGCTCGACGACCCGGCCGGCGATGCCGTTTCTCAGAGGCCCTGCGGGTGAGCAGGGCCCTGAACTCCGTCGTTGGTCCGCTCTCTCATGCTTCCGTTCGTTCCGCGCGCGCGCGCTGGTGCCCGCTCGCTGCCCGTCCTCACGCCCATGGCGTTGGCCCTCTCCCTAATCGCTCCGGCCGCCCTCGCGCAGTCGGCGCCTGTCGACGCCGCCGCCGGGCGGCGGCTCGACGAAGTCACCGTCACCGGCTCGCGCAGCCCGATGAAGCTGGGCGAGGTCGCGGCCGACCTCACCGTCATCAACCGCGACACCATCGAGCGCCAGGGCTTCGGCAACGTGGCCGCGCTGCTGCGCAACGTCGCCGGGCTGCAGATCACCAGCAACGGCGGACCCGCCAACACCACCTCGGTGTTCATCCGCGGCGCCGAGACCCGCCACACGGTGGTGCTGATCGACGGCATCCGCATCGACGGCCAGTCCACCGGCGGCGCGCGCTGGGAGAACCTGCCGCTCTCGCTGATCGACCGCGTGGAAGTGCTGAAGGGCCCGGCGAGCGCGCTCTACGGCTCCGACGCGATCGGCGGCGTCGTGCAGATCTTCACCCGCAAGGGCAACGGTCGTCCGCAACTGGACCTGGGCGTCGGCGCCGGCAATCTCGGCCAGAAGAAGGCTGATGTCGCGTTGAGCGGCGGCACCGCCGCCTTCGACTATGCGGGCTCGCTCGCCGTCGACCGGGGCACCGGCTTCAATGCCTACCTCAACACCGCCAACAAGAGCTACAACCCCGACGACGACGGCTGGCGCAACTACAGCGGCAGCCTGCGCCTGGGTGCCCGCCTGGCCGAGGGCCAGCGGCTGGAACTGCTCGCGCTCAAGAGCCGCACCGATGCCGGCTACGACGCCGGCAAGAATGCCGACGACCGCAGCATCACCGACTCCACGGCGGCCAAGCTCAGCCTGAATTCGACCTGGACGAACGCCCTCTCGACACAGCTCTCGGCCGGCCAGTCGGAAGAGAACTACGAGACCAAGCCCAGCTCGCCCTACCTGACGAAGACGCGCATCCGCAGCGCCTCGCTGCAGGGCTTCTACCGCATCAACGAGCAGCACCAGCTCAACGGCGTGCTCGAGCGCCGCGAGGACAGGCTGGTCAACAGCGACCTGGTCGGCGGCGGCCGCGGCGAGCGCGACCAGAACGCGCTGGGGTTCAGCTACCTCGGCACGCTGGGCGTGTTCAGCCTGCAGGCCCATGGCCGCCACGACGACGACAGCGAATTCGGCGGCATCGACACCGGCAGCCTCGCCGCGGGCGTCAAGCTCGGCGGCGGCTGGAAGGTGACGGCGTCGGCGGGCAATGCCTTCCGCGCGCCGACGCTGTACCAGCGCGGCAGCGTCTACGGTCCCGACACCAGCAAGGGCTTCGAGGAACTGCGGCCCGAGCGCGCGCAGAACCGAGAAGCCGGGCTCGCGTGGACGCGGGGCGACTTCGACTTCGCGGTCACCACCTTCCACAACCGCGTCACCGACCTGATCGCCTTCGGCGCGGCCGGCAGTTGCCGCTCCAACTCCGGCTGCTACAGCAACGTCGCCCGCGCGTTGCTCAAGGGCACCAGCCTCAAGGGCGGCGCGCAACTCGGCCCGGTGAACCTCAGCGCCACCGCCGACTTCCTCGACCCCACCGACGCCAACACCGGTCGCCAGCTGCAACGCCGCGCCAAGCGCTTCGGCACGCTGCGTGCCGAGACCACGCTGCGGTCCTGGACGCTGGGGGCGAGCGTCGTCGGCTCCGGCGCGCGTTTCGACGATGCGGCCAACAAGACGAAGCTCGGCGGCTACGGCCTGCTCAACCTCGATGCGCAGTACGTCGTCGCCAAGGACTGGCGCCTGCAGCTGAACGTCGACAACGCCTTCAATCGCGACTACCAGACGGCCAACTTCTACCAGCAGGCGCCGCGGACCTGGTTCGTCATGCTGCGCTATTCCCCGTCGCTGTAATCCCACGCCGCGGGCCCAGGCGCCAAGGTCCGCACTTCGACTGTCACTGGAGATCCCGGATGTCCGTTCATCACCTGATCGTCGGCGGCCAGCGCAGCGGCAAGTCGCGCCATGCGGAGCGCCTCGCGCTGCGCTGGGCGCGTCGACCGGGGCATCGGGTCACCGTCGTCGCCACCGCCGAGGCGCATGACGACGAGATGCGCGAGCGCATCGCCCGCCACCAGGCCGATCGTCCCGACGGTTTCGACACCGTCGAGGCGCCGCTGCATCTGTGCGCGGCCCTGCGCGCCGCAGCCGCGCCGCAGCGGCTGATCGTCGTCGACTGCCTGACGCTGTGGCTGACCAACTGGCTGATGCCGATGGACGGCGCGCCGCGCATCGAGGACTGGCGCACCGAATGCGCCGGCCTGCAGCGGCTGCTGCCGCAGCTCGCCTCGCCGGTCGTCTTCGTTTCCAACGAGGTCGGCTGGGGCGTGATGCCGATGGGGCGCGAGGTGCGGGCCTATGTCGACGAACTGGGACGGCTCAACCAGCTCGTCGCGCGCCTGTGCGGCGACTTGACGCTGATGGTCGCGGGACAGGCCTGGACGCGGCCGGTGACGAACGAGGAAAACGAAGAATGACGCGACGAATGACGATGACGACGATGCTTTTGCGAGCCGCGGCCGCCGCCCTGTTCTGTGCCCAGGCGATGGCCGCGCCCATCACGCTGAAGGACGACCGCGGCCACACGGTCACGCTGCCCGAGGTGCCCAAGCGCATCGTCAGCCTGCTGCCGTCGCTGACCGAGACCATCTGCGAACTCGGCGACTGCGCCAAGGTCGTCGGCGTCGACCGTTTCTCCAACTTCCCCGCGACCGTCCAGAAGCTGCCCAAGCTCGGTGGTCTGGATGACACCAGCATCGAGACGCTGGTCGCGCTCAAGCCCGACGTCGTCGTGCTGGGCGTCTCGGCGCGCGTCATCGACCGGCTCGAGGGCCTGGGGCTCAAGGTCGTCGCGCTCGAGCCCAAGAGCATGAGCGACGTCCAGCGCGTGCTGGGCAAGATGGGCCAGATCCTCGGCAAGGACGACGATGCGCGCCGCCTGTGGAACCGCATCGACGGCCACATCGCGCAGAGCGCCGCCACCCTGCCGCCGGGCGCGCGCGGCCTGAGCGTCTACTACGAGGTCGACGCCGGCCCCTACGGCGCCGGCACGGCCTCCTTCATGGGCGAGATCCTCACCCGGCTCGGCGCGAAGAACATCATCCCGGCCGAGCTCGGGCCCTTCCCCAAGCTCAATCCCGAATTCATCGTCCGGGCCGACCCGCAGGTCATCATGGTCGGCCAGCGCAACGCCGGCGGCCTGCCGCAGCGCCCCGGCTGGCAGGCGATCCGCGCCGTGAAGAACCAGCGCCTGTGCGTCTGGATCCCGTCCGAGTCCGACGTCCTCGTGCGCCCGGGGCCGCGCATGTCCGAGGCCGCCGCGCTGATGGCGCGCTGCCTGCGCGAGGCCGCCGCCGGTCCGGTCGCGCTGCCCACCGTCCCCTTCAACGCGCCGCCCGGGGGCATGCGCTGATGCGGCCTTCCGCCCTCCTCTCCGCGCGCACCGCCGCGCAGCTGACGGCGCTGCTGGCGCTCGGCGCCGCGCTGCTCGCGCTGGGCCTGGCCATCGGCAGCATGGGCTGGAGTCCCTGGACCGACGGCGGCGAGACCATGCGCCTCATCCTCTGGGACATCCGCGCGCCGCGCTCCATCGGCGCCTGGCTCGCCGGCGCCCTGCTCGCGCTGGCCGGCGCCATCGCGCAGGGGCTCTTCCGCAACCCGCTCGCCGATCCCTACCTGCTGGGCTGCTCCGCCGGCGCCTCGCTCGGCGTCGCCGCGCTGCTCTTCGTCATGGGCATCTCGCCCGCCGCCGCCGCGCTCGCCCTGCGCGTCGGCATGACCGGCGCCGCCTTCGTCGGCGCCATCGGCGCCGTGCTGCTCACCCTCGTGCTCGCGCGCGGCGTCACCCAGAGCCTGCGCCTGCTGCTCGCCGGGGTTGTCGTCGGCGTCGTGCTGGGTTCCGGGTCCGCCCTCCTCACCCTCATGAACCCCGACATCCTGCGCGCCATGCAGGCCTTCATGCTCGGCAGCACCGGCTATGTCGGCTGGAGCGCCGTCCAGGTCATGGTCGTCGCCATGGCCCTGTGCCTGCTCGTCGCGCTCGGCTGCAGCCGCACCCTCGACGCGCTCACGCTCGGCGAGGACACCGCCCGTTCGCTCGGCCAGCGGCTCACCCTGATCCGGCTGCTGCTCATCGCCACCCTCTCGCTGGCCACCGGCGCCGCGGTCGCGCAGTGCGGCCTCATCGCTTTCGTCGGCCTCGTCGCGCCGCACCTCGTGCGCAGTTGGGGGCCGACCACGCACGGCGCGCTGCTGCTGCTCTCCGCCTTGACCGGCGGTGCGCTGCTCCTCGCCGCCGACATTGCCTCGCGCTGGGTCATCGCACCGCAGGAACTGCCCGTCGGCATCATCACCGCCCTGCTCGGCGGCAGCTACCTGCTGTGGCTGATGCATCGGCGCAAGGCGCATTTCGGCGGCGGCAGCGGCGGCGCCGGCGGCGGAGGTGCGCGATGAGTGCCCACGCCGTCGATCTCGGTCATGTGCCATCGCTGCGCATCGCGCTGACCTCACTGTCCCTGGGCCATCGGCCCGTGCTGCACGCGCTGACGCTCGCGCCCGCCCCGCGCGCCTGGACCGCCATCGTCGGTCCCAATGGCGCCGGCAAGTCCACGCTGCTGCGCGCCATCGCCGGCCTGCTGCCTTTCGACGGCAGCTTGAGCCTCGACGACAAGCCCTGGAGCGCCTGGCCAGCGAAGGTCCGCGCACGACAGGTCGCCTGGCTGGGGCAGAACGAAGCGGCGTCCGAGGATCTCACCGCCTACGACATCGCCATGCTGGGACGCCTGCCGCATCAGCCGTGGCTCGCGCCGGCCAGCGCGGCCGATCACGCCGCGGTCGAACACGCGATGCGGCAGACCCAGAGCTGGGACTGGCGGGATCGCGCGCTGGGCAGCCTCTCCGGCGGCGAACGGCAGCGCGTGCTGCTGGCGCGTGCGCTGGCGGTGCGATCCGGTGTGCTGCTGATGGACGAGCCGCTCGCGCACCTCGACCCGCCGCACCAGAGCGACTGGGCGCGCATCGTGCGCGAGCGCGTCGCCGCGGGCGGCGCCGTCGTGAGCGTCCTGCATGAACTCAACGTCGCGCTGCAGGCGGACATCCTGGTCGTCATGGACGGCGGACGCATCGTCCACGAGGGCGCGCCGCATGAGCCCGCCACGCACGCCGCGCTGCAGCGGGTCTTCCACAACCGCCTGCTGATCCTGCAGGTGCAAGGGCGCTGGATTGCGCTCAACGAATGAGCAACGGCAACGGCAACGGCAACGGCAACAACGCCAGCGACAACGGCAACGACAACAACGCCCCGACTCTGTCCACGATCTCAAGATGACCACCTGCCCTGCTTTCCTGATCAGTGCTCCGGCGTCCGGCCAGGGCAAGACGAGCGTGACTGCGGCGATGGCGCGGTCGGCGCGGCGGCGCGGGTTGCGCGTGCGTGTGTTCAAGACGGGGCCGGACTATCTGGATCCGATGGTGCTGGCGCGTGCGAGCGGGCACGCCGTCTATCAGCTCGACCTCTTCATGGGTGGCGAGGCGCATTGCCGGGAGTTGCTGGCGAAGGCGGCGGAGGAGGCCGACCTGATCCTGGTCGAGGGCGTGATGGGCTTGTTCGATGGCAAGCCGAGCAGTGCCGACCTGGCGGCCGCATTCGGGTTGCCGGTCATCGTGGTGCTGGATGCATCGGCGATGGCGCAGACCTTTGCGGCCTTGGCGACGGGGCTCGCGCGATTCCGGAGTGATATCCGCGTCGCGGGTGTCGTCGCGAACCGGGTGGGCAGTGATGCGCATGGGCGCATGGTGGCTGAGGGATTGCCTGGGGATCTGCCGTTGATTGCGGCCTTGAAGCGCGATGCGGCCTTGTCCTTGCCTGAGCGGCATCTCGGATTGGTGCAGGCCTTGGAGCTGCCGGAGATTGAAGGGCAGCTGGATGCGTGGGCACAGGCCTGGGAGGCTGGCGCCTTGTGCGACCTCACGCAGGTGGGCGGTGGATCGGAGACAGGCGACCGGGGGCCCCTTTGCGGAACTCAAGGAGGGAATTTGCTTGCCGGTAGGCAAGCAAAGGAGGGAGATGGAGCAAAGGGGCCCCCGGTTGACTGTCTCGTGCTCGGTCGTTTGCTGGAAGGCAAGCGGATCGCGGTTGCGAACGACGCGTGTTTTTCCTTCATCTACCCCGCCAACCTGGATGTTCTGCGCGAGTTGGGTGCCGAGGTGCGTGAGTTCAGTCCCCTTGCGGGAGAGCGGGTCCCTGAGTGTGATGCGATGTGGTTGCCGGGCGGGTATCCGGAGCTGCATGCCGAGGCCTTGCGATCGCACCCGACGTTCTTTGGCGAGTTGAGAGCGCATCTCGAAGCGGGCAAGCCGATGCTGGCCGAGTGTGGCGGCATGCTGGTCCTGCTGGACGAGCTGCGCCATGCCGACGGCATTGGAAGCGCGATGGCGGCGTTGATGCCGGGCAAGGCCGCGATGCAGAAGCGGCTGGCTGCGCTGGGCTTGCAGACGATGGTCTGGCCCGAGGGTGAGTTACGCGGTCACACCTTCCATTACTCCACGATGGAGACGCCGTGGTCGCCGATCGCCACGGCCACCAACCCGAATGCCGGCCGTGCCGCCGAGCATCTCTACGACCAAGGCTCGCTGCGCGCGAGCTACGTCCACCACTACTTCCCGTCGAACCCGCCGGCTGTCGCGGCGTTCTTCGGCGGAGCCGATTCCTCTTCCAAGAACTGAGCCACGCCCATGCTTCTCGAATCCGGATTTGCCCATATCGCGCAGGCCTTGCTGTGGCCGGTGCTGATTCTTGTCGCCCTTGGTTTTGTCTATGCCTTGTGGGCGGCGGGTGCGACCGTCATGGAGGCGGTCCAGCGACGCGGTGCCGGTTATCGCGCGTTGAAGGTGGGCGAGGGCAGCACCCTCGAGGCGCTCGAGCTGCAGATCGTGCGCAGCCTCGAGGCGCCGCGCCTGCTGGGCCGTGTCGCGCCGCTGCTGGGGCTGATCGCCACGATGGTGCCGCTGGGCCCGGCGCTGCAGAGCGTCGCCGCCGGCCAGGGGCAGCAGGCGCTGGCGGTGTTCAGCTCGGCGTTCTCCGGGGTCGTGCTCGCGCTGGCCGCGGCTGCCGTCGCGCTGATCGTGTACTCGGTCCGCCGGCGCTGGCTGCTGGCCGAGCTGCTGGTCATCAAGTCCGAGCGGGGCTGGGTGTGAGCGCCGGTCGCCGTCTCTCCATCCTCGCCGAGGAGGATGATGATCCGATGCTGTCCGCGGTCAACCTCGTGGACGTGTTCCTGGTGCTGGTCGTCGCGCTGCTGACCGCGGTCGCGCTGCAGCAGCAGTCGCATGCGGACGAGACCGTCATCCGCAATCCCGGGCAGCCGGGCATGGAGATCATCGTCCGCAAGGACGGCCAGGAGATCACCTATCGCGGCAACGGCGGCAACGCCGAGGGCCAGGGCGAGCGGGCCGGCGTCGCGTACAAGATGAAGGACGGCTCCATCATCTACGTGCCAGAGTCCGGGGCCGGGGCCGGTGGCGGGGCCGGGGCCGGGGAAGCGACCAAGCCATGAGGATCGTGTCCTTGCTGGCCCGCGGTCTCGCGGTCGCGGCGATGTCGCTGTGCGCGCCCATGCTGGCGAGCGCCACCAGCGCCGCCAGCGCCGCGAACGCCCCGGGCACCGCGAAGGCGCCTTCCCGCGTGCTGTTCCTCAGCGTCGACATCACGCCGGCCGCCAAGCATGCGCTGCTCGAGCGCGAGGGCAAGGCCGCCGGCTTCGACGTGCGGCAGATCGAGTATCCGCTGCGCGGCGCGCCGGTCGACAAGGATCCCGCGCTCGACCGCGCGCTGCGCGAGGCCGAGCTGGTGTGGATCGACGTCCCGCACGCGGTCGCGGAGGCGCGGCTGCATCAGATCGTCGACGCGGCGCTGGCACGCGCCGCCGTGCCCGCCCGCAAGGTGCTGTGGATCCCCGCCGGCGAACCCGCCGCGACGGAGCGCGGCCTGCGCGGCTACCTGCAGGCCGGCGGCCCGGTCAACACGCGTGCCGCGTTCACGCTCGCCCGCGCGCAGCTCGACGGCAAGCCCGCGCCCGACCTCGGCCCGCCGCAGTTGATCCCGCAGCGCGGCATCCACTACCCCGGCGCGCCCCGGCTCTTCGCCGACGCCGCCGAGTTTCGCGCCTGGGCCGCCCAGCAGGGCCTGCGCGGCGAGCCCGTCGCGATCCTGCTGCACCGCTACCACTTCGTCCAGGGCAACACCGCCTGGCTGGACCGCTGGCTCGGGATGTTCCGGCAACAGGGCCTGCTCGCCTATGCCGCCTTCAGCGGACAGCTCAGCGACAAGCCGCTGTCGGACCTGCTCGAACGCGACGGCCAGGTGCAGGCGCGCGTGATCGTCAACCACAGCCTGCTGCCGCAAGGCGCGTCGCTGCAACCGACCTTCGAGCGCTGGGGCGTGCCGGTGCTGCAGACGCAGCCCTACCGGCAGGACGAGGCCGCCGTCTGGGAAGGCAGCGAAACCGGCCTCGCGCAGGCCGACATCCCGTTCTACTTCGCGCAACCGGAGGCTGCCGGACTGATCGATCCGGTCGTCGTCGTCGCGCATCCGAAGCGCGGCGAGCCCGAGCTCATCGACCGCCAGGCCGCCAGCGTCGCCGGCAAGGCCGCCCGCTGGGTCGCGCTGCAGACCAAGGCCAACGCCGACAAGCGTCTTGTCGCCTTCGTCTACAACTATCCGCCCGGCGGCAGCAACTTCGGCGCCTCCTTCCTGAACGTGCCGCGCAGCCTTGCGCGCGTCAGCACCGGCCTGAAGGACGCCGGCTACGGCGTCACGCCGATGGTCGAGGCCGACTGGATCTCCGGCCTCAAGCCGCTTCTGTCCGCCTATTACCCCGGCACCGACCTGCAGGCGCTGCTCGATGCCGACCAGGCCGAGGCGCTACCGCTCGCGCGCTACACCGCGTGGTTCGACGCGCTGCCCAAGGCCGTCCGCGATCCCATCGTCGCGCGCTGGGGTTCGCCCGCCAGCAGCCGCTACGTGCTGCGCCGCAACGGCGAGGCGGTCTTCGTCATCCCGCGCCTCAAGCTCGGCGCGCTGAGCGTGCTGCCGCAGCCGCCGCGCGAGGAAACGCTGCGCAACGGGCAGGACCCGTTCATGCATCGCAGCAGGACGCCGCTGTCGCATCACTATCTCGCCACCTACCTCTGGGCGCGTCAGGCCGACGCGATCATCCATTTCGGCACCCACGGCACGCAGGAGTGGGCGCCGGGCAAGCTCCGGGGTCCCGACGTGATGGACCCCGTCTGGCTGCCACTGGGCGACACGCCGGTCCTCTATCCCTACATCGTCGACAACCTCGGCGAGGCGCTCACCGCCAAGCGCCGCGGCCGCGCGCTCATGGTCAGCCATCGCACGCCGAGTTTCGCGCCCGCCGGCTTCAACGCCCAGATGGCCCACATGCACGAGCTGATGCACGAGTGGGAAACCGTCGACCCTGGTCCCACGCGCCAGGGGCTCGAGCGGCAGATGATCCAGCAGTTCATCGAGCACAACCTGCATCGCGACCTCGGCTGGAGCGCCGAGCAGATCGCCGCCAATTTCAGCGGCTATCTGGAGCTGCTGCATCCCTACCTCGATCGCCTGGCGCAGAGTTCGCAACCCAAGGGGCTGGCGGTGTTCGGCGTCGTGCCCGACGAGGACCAGCGCCGCGGCTCGATCCTGCAGCTGCTGCGCGTGCCGCTGATCGAGGCGCTCGGCGAGGACATCGACGAAGCTTTCCTCATCAACCATGAAGGCGTGGCGAAGGCCCGGCCGGCGCGCTGGCTGGATGTCGCGCTGAAGGATGCCGAAGCGGCGAGCAAGCTGGATCTGCGGCCCTCGTCGGACATCGAAGCCTTCGTCCCCAACCGCGCCGCGCGCAAGCCGATCGACCAGGCCGCGCTGTACCAGCTCGCCTTGCGCGCACAGGAGATGTCGGCGCGCTTGTCGACCGAGGGCGAGATGCCCGGCCTGCTGCGCGCGCTCGACGGCCGCTTCATCCCCGCGGCCTACGGCGGCGACCTGCTGCGCAATCCGGAGAGCCTGCCGACCGGCCGCAACCTGACCGGCCTCGATCCCGCCCGGCTGCCGACGAAGCAGGCCTACGAGGCCGCGCAGGCGCTGTTCAAGCGCTGGTACGAGGAGCAGGTCAAGACCGGCAGCGCGCCCCAGCGCTTCGCGCTGTCGCTGTGGGCCGGCGAGACGCTGCGGCATCAGGGCGTCATGGAAGCGCAGGCGCTGGTGGCGCTCGGCGCCACGCCGGTGTGGGACGCGACCGGCCGGCCGAGTTCGATCCGGCTGCTCAGCCCGAAGGAACTCGGACGTCCGCGCGTGGACGTGCTGCTGTCGATCACCGGCTCCTACCGTGACCAGTTCCCGGCCTTGATGAAGCTGCTCGACCAGGCCGTTGCCGCCGCCGGCGAGGCCGAGCCGGACAACGCCATCGCCGCCAACAACCGCGCCATCGAGGGCGAGCTCCGCAAGGCCGGATTGAAGCCGGCGCAGGCGAAGGCGCTATCCCTGGCCCGCGTGTTCGGCAACCCGGCCGGCGATTACGGCACGGGCATCTCGGACGCCGTGCAGGACGGCGGGCTGAAGGGCCAGGACGGGAAGACCGATCCGCGGCTGGGGCAGCTGTTCCTCTCGACGATGAGCCAGCCCTACGTCGACGGCGAGCCGCTCGCCGTGCCGCCCGCGCAGGCGCAGCAGGCGCTGGGCGCCCACCTGCGCCACACCGACGCGGCGCTGATGTCGCGCAGCAGCCATCTCTACGCGATGGTCAGCAGCGACGATCCCTTCCAGTACCTCGGCGGCCTGGCCGCGGCCGCGAAGGTGGCGGGCAAGTCGGGCGACATTTCGCTGCACGTGAGCCAGCTGCAGGACGCGACCGAGCAGCACACCGAGACCGCCGTGCAAGCCATCGCGCTGGAGATGCAGAGCCGCTACCTGCACCCCGGCTGGCTGCAGGCGCAGAAGGCCGAGGGCTGGTCCGGCGCGCTGCAGGTGCTGAAGGCGGTGCAGTACAGCTTCGGCTGGCAGAGCATCGCGCCGGGCACCGTGCGGGCGGATCACTGGCAGAGCTTCTACGACGTGCTGGTCAAGGACAAGCACCAGCTCGGCGTCCCGGAATGGCTCAAGCGGAACCCGCAGGCCTATGCACAGGCGCTGGAGCGCCTGGTGCAGGCCGATCGCCTGGGTTACTGGAAGCCGGACGCGCGGACGAAGCAGGAGCTCGCGACGCTGTACCGCGACTTGACGAAGGCCGCGCCGCTGAGCAACGAGCTGGCGGCGGTGCGGCGCTGGACGGCGGATCAGTTGCCGCAGGACGTGCCGGCCATTCAGCCAGCCCGCCCCGCCCCGCCGCAGCCCGCCGCCAAGGCGAAGCCGCCGGAACAGCGCGCGACACCCGCCGTCCCGCCGGTGCCCACCGTGCGCGGCCTCGCCCTCCAGCGCGTGCCGGAGCCGCCGAAGCCGGCGCCCGTCGCGCCGGCCGCGCAGCGCCTGAAACAGGCGCTCGCGTGGATCGCGATGGCGCTGCTGATGTGCGGCGGCGCGATGTGGCAGTCGCGACGTGCCAACCCGCCGCGTCGGGCGGGCACGACCTTTCATGACGACAACAACTTGATCCCTCAGGGAACGGCATGAACAACTCGAACAAGAAGCACATGAGGACCACCGTGATCGCCGGCGCGATCGCGCTGCTGGCAGGGGCCGCGCAGGCGCAAAGCGCAACGCCCGCCGGCGCCGCCGAACCCGCCGCGTCGCGGACGCTAGACACGGTCCGCATCAGCAGCCGCGCCCAGCTCGGCGAGGCCGAGAGCGCGTCCGAGGGCGAGGTCGGCGTCGAGCGCCTGGCGCTGCGTCCGCTGCTGCGTCCGGCCGAACTGCTTGAAGCCATGCCCGGCATGACCGTGACCCAGCACAGCGGCGACGGCAAGGCCAACCAGTATTTCCTGCGCGGCTACAACCTGGACCACGGCAGCGACTTCGCGACCTTCGTGCTGGGCATGCCGGTGAACATGGCCAGCCATGCGCACGGCCAGGGCTACATGGACCTGAACTTCCTGATCCCGGAACTGGTCGACAGCCTGCGCTACCGCAAGGGTGCGTTCAACGCCGAGGACGGCGACTTCGCGACCACCGGGGCGTCGCGCATCGGCTACATGAGCGAGATCGATCGACCCTTTGCCCAGGTCACCGCGGGCCCCTACGGCTATCGGCGCGCGCTGACGGCGGGCAGCACGAAGGTCGGCGGCGGCTGGTCGCTGCTGGGCGCGGTCGAGGGCAGCGTCTACGACGGCCCCTGGGACCAGGCCGAGGACCTGCACCGCCGCAATGCGGTGCTGCGCCTGACGCGCGGCGACGAGCGCAACGGCGCGCATGTGGACCTGTTGAGCTACAGCGCCGCCTGGCGCGCCAGCGAGCACGTGCCCGAGCGCGCCATCGACAGCGGCGAGATCGGTCGCTACGGCACCCTGATCGCCAACGACGGCGGTCGCACGCACCGGCACAGCCTCAGCGGCGGCTTCGCCTACAACCAGGGCGGCGGCCAGTGGACCGCGGACGCGTGGGTGATCGATTACGCGCTGAACCTGTTCTCCGCGCCCTCGGGCTTCATCAACGGTCCGGACGGCGACCAGCATGAGCAGGCCGATCACCGCAAGCTCTGGGGCGGCTCGCTGAAGCACCAGTTGCCCGCGGCTTGGCTGCCGGCCAACCAGCAGGTGACCTGGGGCCTGCAATGGCGTCACGACAAGATCGGCACGCTGGGTCTCTATGACACGGTCGACCGCGTGCGCACGCACACCGTGCGCGAGGACCGCGTCAGCCAGGACAGCTTCGGCGGTTTCGTGGAGCTCGGCAGCCGCTGGACGGACTGGCTGCGCAGCACCGTGGGCACGCGCTGGGACACGATGCGCGCGACGGTCTCGCCGACCGGCGGCGAGTTCAACACGGACAACGGCGGCAAGGCGAGCCAGTCGCAGTTCAGTCCCAAGCTGGGCCTGATCGCGCGCGTCGCGGCGGACACCGAGGTCTATCTGCATTGGGCGCGTGCGTTCCGCTCGAACGACGCGCGCGGCGCAACGACGACGGTCAACCCGGCCGACGGCACGCCGACCGACACGCTGCCGCTGCTGGCGCGCACGAAGAGCTCGGAGCTCGGGCTGCGCACCAAGCCCGCCAAGGGTTGGACCACCAGCCTGGCGCTGTGGCAGGCCAACCTGGCGTCGGAGCTGGTCTTCGTCGGCGACGAGGGCGTGACCGAGGCGCGCGGCGCGTCCAAGCGCGTCGGGCTCGAGTGGTCCAACGACGTGCAGCTCGGCCGCGACTGGCTGATCGACGCCGACCTGGCCTGGTCGCGCGCGCGATTCGTCGAGCCGACCGAGACGGAGTTCGGCAGCGGCAAGCGCGTGCCCAACGCAGTGCCGGTGTCGGCGTCGATGTCGGCGAACTGGGCACCGGCCGGGCCCTGGTCCAGCGGCTTCAAGCTGCGTTATCTCGGCGCCTACGCGCTCGAGGAAACCGGCACGCAGAAGTCGAAGGCGGTCTTCACCGCCAACTGGCGGCTGGGGTATCAGGTCAGCGAGCGCTGGCAGCTGGGGCTCGACGTGCTGAACGTCCTCAACACCAAGGCCAACGACATCGAGTACTGGGGCGCGGCCTGCACCCGGGCCGAAGGCGCGGGCTGCAACAACGGCGAAGGCATCAACGGGCGGCTCGTCCACCCGATGGAGCCGCGCACCTTCCGGCTCAGCCTGCGGGCCAGGATCTGAGCGTCTCACTCGAAGAGGCTTCAGGACTGCCACGGCCGCTGGCCCTCACCCCTGCCCTCTCCCGCAAGCGGGAGAGGGAGAAAGAAGAACGCCTCCGCAGCAAGCGGGAGGGGGAATCACCCGGTCAGCTCGGCGCATTCTCACTCCCTCTCCCGCAAGCGGGAGAGGGAGAAAGAAGAGCGCCTCCGCAGCAAGCGGGAGAGGGAATCACCCGGTCAGCTCGGTGCATTCTCACTCCCTCTCCCGCTTGCGGGAGAGGGCGGGGGTGAGGGCCAGAGGCCTCACGCAGTCAACGGATCAAGAAATCGAACGGAGCACCCACCATGGAAATCGAAAAGCCGCCTGTCGACCGCGTGCGCATCATTCCCGAGGGCGAACGCCGCGGGCTGGTGATCGTCCACACCGGTCACGGCAAGGGCAAGAGCACCGCCGCCTTCGGCCTGGCGCTGCGCGCGCACGGGCGCGGCAAGCGGGTCCACATCTACCAGTTCATGAAGGTCCCGAGCGCCCGCTTCGGCGAGCACCGCCTGTTCGAGCAGATCGGCGTGCCGATCGAGGGACTCGGCGACGGCTTCTCGTGGAAAAGCAAGGACCTCGACCATTCCGCCCAACTCGCGCGCGACGGCTGGGAACGCGCGAAGGCCACCATCCTCGGCGGCGAGCACTTCCTCGTCGTGCTCGACGAGATCATGTATCCGCTGCGCTACGGCTGGCTGCCGCTGGATCCGGTGCTGCAGACGCTGCGCGAGCGGCCCTCGCACGTGCACGTCTGCCTGACCGGTCGAAACGCCCCCCAGGAACTGATGGATCTGGCAGATACGGTGACAGAAATGACCATGATCAAGCATCACTTCAAGGCGGGTGTGCCGGCACAACGCGGAATTGAGGATTGACTTCCCTCCGGGCGTGCGCCGACCGCTAAGCTGCGCGCCTGCCTTCACCGCTTCACCGCTTCACCGCTTCACCGCTTCACCGCTTCACCCTCCGCGCTTCGCCGACAGTCCCATGAATCCGATGCCCTGGCTGCTCGCCCTCGCGATCCCGATCGCGCTGCTGCTCGACCGATGCTTCGGCGAGCCGCCGGCGGCCGTGCATCCGGTCGTGGGCATGGGACGTTTCCTCGCGCTCTTCGGCGACCGGCTCTGCGCGATGTCGCCCAAGGCCGCGTTCATCGGCGGCGCGCTCGCCTGGAGCATCGGCATCACGCTCAGCGCCCTCGTCGGCTGGGCGATCGAACACACCGTCATCGCGGCGCTCGAACCCTGGCTCGGTGCCTGGCGCCTCGCGCTCGCCGCGCTGCTGCTGGGACTCGCGCTCAAGCCGATGCTCGCGTGGCGCATGCTGCGCGACGAGGTCGCCGCCGTCGAGACGGCCCTGTCGCGCTCGCTCGACGAGGGCCGCGCGCGCCTGTCGCGCCTCGTCAGCCGCGACACGCGGCCGCTGTCCGCCGTCGAGGTCCGCGAGACCGCGATCGAGACGCTGGCCGAGAACCTCAACGACTCGGTCATCGCGCCGCTGTTCTGGTTCATGGTCGCCGGACTGCCCGGCGCGGCGGTCTACCGCTTCGCCAACACCGCCGACGCGATGTGGGGCTACCGCGGCCGCTGGGAATGGGCCGGCAAGTGGGCCGCGCGCGCCGACGACCTGCTGACGTGGATCCCGGCGCGCCTGACCGGCCTGGCGCTCGTCGCGCTGCGGCCCGCGCTGCTGGCGCCGCTGGTGCGCGAGGCCGCCCGCACGCCTTCGCCCAACGGCGGCTGGCCGATGGGCGCGATGGCGCTGCGGCTCGGCCGCGCGCTCAGCAAGCCCGGTCACTACCGGCTGAATCCGTCGGGCGGCGAGGTCGTCGCCGAGGACATCCGCACCGCTCAGCGCCTCGCCGCCGGCGCGATGCTGGCCCTCGCGGCCGTGCTCGCACTCGGCGCGGCCGCGCTGCGCGGCGGCATCGCGGACCTCGCCGCGATGGCGAGCCTCGGCGGTGTCTCCGGCGCCATCGGGAGCCCGCGATGAGCCGTCTCCACGCCTTGCCGCACGCCCTGATCCACGGCGGCACCGACGCGGGCCTGCCGGTGCTGCACGACTTCTCGACCAACGCGCATCCGCTCGGACCGCCACCCGCCGCGCTGGACGCGGTCCTGCGCGCCGACCGGCTGCGTTATCCCGACCCCGCCTACGTCGCCCTGCGCGCCCGGCTCGGCGACTGGCACGGCGTCGAACCCGAACGGGTGCTGCCCGCCTCGGGCGGCTCGGAGGCGATCCGCCGCCTGACGCTCGCCGCGATGCTGTCCGGCGTCACCCGCGTGTGCGTGCCGCAGCCCGGCTTCGGCGACTACGCCGCGGCCGCGCATGCGCTCGGGCTGCAGGTGAGCGGCTACGAGGACGCCTTCCAGCTCGTCGAGTCGCTGACGCTGCCCTCGCTGGTCTGGGTCTGCGATCCCAACAATCCCACCGGCGCCAGCTTCGGCCCCGCCGACTGGGCCGCCGTGGCGCTGGCGCTCGGGCAGAGCGGTTCGCAGCTGGTCGTCGACCAGGCCTACGACGCGCTGCGCCTGGGCGGCGCCTGCGCGTTGCCGCAGGCGATCGCCGACGGCGCCTGGCGCCTGGCCTGCCCGAACAAGGCCCTCGGCCTGACCGGCGTGCGCGGCGCCTACCTGATCGGCCCGCGCGACGGGCTCTGGATCGACCGCGTCGCGGAACTCGCGCCCAGCTGGGTGCTGTCGGCCGAAGGCCAGGCGCTGCTCGAAGCCTGGACCACGCCGACCATCCGCCACGAGCTCGAGGCCTCGCTGCCGCTGCTGCGCGAGTGGCGTGCCGCGCAGTGGTCCAAGCTGGCCGCGCTGGGCTTCGACCAGATCGACGGCGGCGGCGCCAACTTCTGGCTCGCCGCGCTGCCCTCGCCGTGGCACGAGACGCCCGAACCGCTGCTGGCGGGCCTGCGCGCGCTCGGCATCAAGCTGCGCGACGCCTCCTCCTTCGGCCTGCCGGGGCTGGTGCGCGTGTCGGTGCAGGCGCCGGAAGCCGTCGACGCGCTGGCCGCGGCCATGGTCACCTTCGGCGGGCACAAGCCGCTGCCGCCCGCACCGTCGCGGCACGGCGCCTTCGACACCACCCGGCCGCTGGGAGAAACGCTGTGAGGGGACGCGCGGTCATGGTGCTCGGCACGACGAGCGGCGCGGGCAAGAGCTTCCTGACGACGGCGCTGTGCCGCTGGTATGCGCGGCAGGGACTGCGCGTCGCGCCGTTCAAGGCGCAGAACATGAGCAACAACGCGCGCGTCGTGCCCGGCCTGGACGGCCGGCAGGGCGAGATCGGCTCGGCGCAGTACTTCCAGGCCCTGGCCGCGCGCGCGCGCCCCGACGTGCGCATGAACCCGGTGCTGCTCAAGCCGGAGAAGGACACCGCGTCGCAGGTCGTCGTGCTCGGCGAGGTCGACGAGGCGCTGAGCCGCGCGCCGTGGCGCGCGCGCAACGAGGCGCTCTGGGTCCGCGCGCGCGAGGCGCTGCACGAGCTGCTCGCCGAGAACGACGTGGTCGTCATCGAGGGCGCCGGCTCGCCCGCCGAGATCAACCTGCACAGCAGCGACTACGTGAACATGCGCACCGCGCGCGAGGCCGGCGCGGCCTGCCTGCTGGTGACGGACATCGACCGCGGCGGCGCCTTCGCCCACCTGTACGGCACGCACGCGCTGCTGCCGGCGGACGAACGCGCGCTGATCCGCGGTTTCGTGCTGAACCGCTTCCGCGGCGACGCCTCGCTGCTGGCGCCGGGGCCGGACATGCTGGCGCGGATGACCGGCGTGCCCACGCTGGCGACGCTGCCGATGTGGCGCGGCCACGGCCTGCCCGAGGAGGACGGCGTCTTCGACGACCGCACGACCGGCGGCATCGACAGCCTGGACGGCACCGACGGCCGGCGCGTGCGGCGCATTGCCATCGTCGCCTACCCGCGGCTGTCCAACCTCGACGAGTTCCAGCCGCTGCGCAACCTGCCCGACGTGCGCCTGAGCTGGGCCCGCACGCCCGCCGAGCTGGACGGCGTCGACTGGGTCGTGCTGCCGGGCTCGAAGGCGGTGGCCTCGGACCTCGCCTGGCTGCGCTCGCAGCGGCTGGACGTCGCCATCGCGGCCCATGCCGCCGCCGGCCGCCAGGTGCTGGGCATCTGCGGCGGCCTGCAGATGCTGGGCGAGGCGCTGGTCGATCCGCACGGGCTCGACGGCAACGCGCCGGGCCTGGGCCTGCTGCCGCTGGTCACGCTGTTCGAGCGCGAGAAGCTGCTGCGCGCGGCCGAATGCCGCTTCGCGCCGACGCTGGACGCGCCCTGGTCCTCGCTGAACGATCAGGCGGCGCGGGGCTACGAGATCCACCATGGCCGCACGGCGCAGCACCCCGGCCTGCCCGCGGCGCGGCCGGTGCTGTTCGACGGCCAGGGCGAACCGGTCGGCTGGCAGCACGGGCCGGTGCTGGGCCACTACCTGCACGGCCTGTTCGAGGACCACCGCGTGCTGGCCGCACTGTTCGACCGGCCGTCGCGCCCGCTCGACCAGGTCTTCGACGAACTGGCCGACTACGTCGACCGCCACTTCGCGCCGGGCGTGCTGATGGACCTGCTGTCGCCCGCGCCTGCGACGTCGCCGGCAACACCGGTTGCGTCCACCTCGCCAGCTTCGCCATCGTCGTCGTCGTCGATGCAGGCCTCTCCCGATTCGACGGATCCGTCGTCCTTCCCATTCCCCTGATGTCCGAGAAGTCCTCCATGAGCACGCAAGACCTGATTCCCGAGATTGCCTCGCTGCACGACGCGGCGCTGGCGACCGCGTTGCAGCACCGCATCGATCGCAAGACCAAGCCGCTGGGTTCGCTGGGCCGCCTGGAGGGCCTGATGCTGCACCTGGGCCTGATCCAGGGCACCGAGCAGCCGCGGCTGGTGGATCCCCAGATGATGGTGTTCGCCGCCGACCACGGGCTGGCGGCGCACGGCGTGTCGGCCTTCCCGTCGGACGTGACCTGGCAGATGGTCGAGAACTTCCTGGCCGGCGGCGCGGCGGTGTCGGTGCTGGCGCGCCAGCACGGCCTGCAGTTGAGCGTCGTCGATGCCGGCGTGCGCCATGCCTTCGAGCCGCGGCCGGGCCTGTTGATCGCGAAGGTCGCGATGGGCAGCCGCGACATGCTGGCAGGTCCGGCGATGACGGCCGACGAATGCGCGACCGCGATCGCCGCCGGCAAGACGCTGCTGCAGAAGCGGCCGGGCAATGCGTTGCTGCTCGGCGAGATGGGCATTGGCAACACCTCTTCGGCGGCGCTGCTGCTGTCGCGGCTGGGCGGCTATCCGCTGGTGGACTGCGTCGGCCGCGGCACGGGCCTCGACGACGCGCAGCTGCGTCACAAGCTGGCGGTGCTGTCGCGCGCGCTGGAGAAGCATCCCCGCGCGACGGAACCGCTGGCGGCGCTGGCCGCGCTGGGCGGCCTGGAGATCGCGATGATGGTCGGCGCGGTGCTGCAGGCGGCGCTCGAGCGTCGCGTGATCGTCGTGGACGGCTTCATCACCGGCGCGGCGGTGCTGGTGGCGGCGAAGCTGCAGCCGGCGGTGCTCGAACGCTGCGTCTTCGCGCACCGCTCCAACGAGCAGGGCCATCGCCTGATGCTGGACACGCTGCAGGCGCAGCCGCTGCTGGACCTGGGCCTGCGCCTGGGCGAAGGCTCCGGCGCGGCGCTGGCCTGGCCGCTGCTGGAATCGGCCTGCCGCGTGCTCGGCGAGATGGCGAGCTTCGATTCGGCGGGCGTCAGCGACAAGCACTGACCCTGCGCGGGTCCTCCGTCTTCCGGGTCTTCGGGAAGTCCTGACCTTGGGCGCGCCCGCGCCCGGCGGACAATGTCGCCCGCGGCATCCGGCCGCCAACGACAAGGAAAGCGCCGTCACGGCGCTTCGATCGATCTTTCCGGGAGGACCCCCATGAGCACCGAACTGCCGGCATCGCCGGCCCTGCCGCCCGACGCGGCGCCCACCCCGTCGCCCTCGCCGTTCTCGCCGCGCGGCGTGTGCCAGCTGTTCTTCAAGCCGCGCGCCTTCTTCGGCGACGCCGGCCGGATGGCGCGTCCGATCGAATTCCTGGTGGCCGTCTACCTGATCGGCGTGCTCGGCGTGATGGAGCGGGTGGACCAGCGCCTGCTCAAGTCGATGATCACGGGCCGGGAGTCGGACGTGCCGACCGACGGATTCATCACGATGATGCTGGACGGCTGGGGCCCGTACTGGGGCGTCGTGCTCGGCGGCGGGGTGCTCGCCGCGGCACTGAGCTGGCTGATCCAGGGCTGGTTCTACGTCCTGCGCCTGCGCTGGAGCGGAGCGGCCGACGTGGACCCGACGGCCGCACGCCGGGTGTGGGCCTTCCAGGCGATGGTGTTCGTGCTGCCGGTGATCGCGTTGAGCGTCATGCAGACGGCGATGTACGGGAACTACCGCGCGGCCTGGAACGCCCAGGAGTTCTGGAGCGGAGTCGTGCCGCTGGTCTGCGTCTTCTGGAGCTGCTGGACCAGCTACGTCGGCGCGACGACCTCGTTCTCGCTGCATCGCTGGAAGGGCCGGCTCTGGTTCCTGATCCTGCCTCTCGTCTTCTACCTCTGCATCTTCTTCGGCGTGGCGGTCGCGACCGTCACCGCGATGACCCAGGCAGGGGGCTGAATGTCCGACGCCGTCCCGTCGCTGCTCGACACGCTCCGCGCGCTGGAGGTCGAGCTTCACCATCCCGGCGTGCGCTGCAGCGCCGAGCGGCTGTCGCGACTGCTGCATCCTGACTTCCACGAGGTCGGGCGCTCCGGTCGCCAGTACGACCGCGAGACCATCATCCGCTGGCTCGCGGACGACCATGAGCCGCCGAAGATCGTGCCGGACGAGTTCCGCATCGCGCCGCTGGCGCCCGACGCGGCGCTGTTGACCTACCGGTCCGCGCATCGGCAGGAGGATGGATCGCTGGTCCATCACACCTTGCGTTCGTCACTGTGGTTGAAGACGGGCGAGGCTTGGCAACTGCGCTATCACCAGGGGACGCCGGCGGCAGCGCCCTGGTGAGGCGCGCGATCGCGAACAGCTGGTTGCATCTGCTCGCGGACCGAGATGGTGCGTTGATGCACAGTCCGCGTGCGACGCCGAGCCCGGGGACATCGCGGCCGAAGTGGACGAAGGTCACATCGCGACAACCCCGATGGGCGCTAGATTCGCGGCGGTTCCGCTGCGGTCCAGTGGCGGAGCCGACCGGTCCAGCCGGTCGTCGTATCTGCTTCCCGCTCCTCCCATGATCGACCCGACCGACTTCGCCGCGCCCTTCGGCGACCTGCGCGTGCCTGACGCGCTCTTTGCGCTGCTGCGTTTCCAGAACAGCCTCGGCGGCGGCACCTACTCCGCCGCGCTGACCCTCACCGAGAGCGACCACGACGGCCTGCGACACGGCTGGTCGGAGGATCCCGCCTTCCTGTCGCGGCTGATTCCGTTCGCGCGGGCGAGCGCGTCGGGTTCCTTCTATGCGCTGTGGAATCCGGATCCGTCGCAACCGCCGATGCCGGACCGCTGGCCGGTGGTGGCCTTCGGCGACGAGGGCGGCGAATGGATCGTCGCGCGCGACGTGCGCGAACTGCTGTGCGTCAGCACCTGCGACGTGGAGCCGCGCATCGACTTCGACCGCGTCCACTACTTCCGCAGCGAGCACCACTACCGCAAGAGCGGCGGGCTCGACGCCTACATCCAGTGGCTGGGCGAGCAGTTCCAGCTGTCGCCCGTGGACGATCCGGAGCAGATGCTCGAGGCGGCGCAACGGCAGTGGCAGGACGACTTCGAACGGTGGATCGAGCCGTTCCTGCAGGGATGAGGCGGCGCGCGACGGCGTGGGTTCAGCCCACGGGCATCACGCCTCGAACGATTCGGCCACGCAGGTGCCGGCCCCGAGGCTGGCTGCGCACGGAACCTCGGGCCTCGCGCTGGTCGTTGCTCGCGCCGGTGGGGCCTTCACCGCTTCGGGCCGGCCGGAGCAGCCACCGCAACTTCTGAGACGCGCGATAGCACTTCCTCGGGTCACTCCCCCTGCCTCGGACTGAAAGTCCGCGGGAACACCACGGCGGTCTTGCGGTCCCGCAGGCGATAGCCCATCGCGGCGCGGTTGGCATCGCCGGCCATCGAGCCCGCCTCCTCGAGGAAGCCGGCTGCGAGCATCCGCGTGCGGAAGCCGCTCTTGTCGACCGGTCGGCCCAGCACGACCTCGTACATCCGCTGCAGCTGCGGCAGCGTGAAGGTCTCCGGCAGCAGGAAGGCCGGCAACGACGTGTATTCCACCTTGCCGCGCAGCCGCTCCACCGCAGCCTTCAGGATGGCGCCGTGATCGAAGGCCAGCCGCGGGCGCTTCAGCAGCGTCTCCACCTCGAACCAGCCGACATCGGCGGCGTTCGCGCCCTTGGCCAGCGTGACGCCGTCGGCGGGCATCAGCGAGAAGTACACATGCGTCGCGGACCAGCCACACGGGTCGCGGTCCCTGCCGCCCCAACTGCCCAGCTGCTCCAGGTAGGGGCTGGCGACGCCGGTCTTCTCCGACAGCTTGCGCCGCGCGCAGGCCTCCAGATCGCGGTCGCGATCGACGTCGACGAAGCCGCCCGGCAGCGCCCAGCGGCCGGGAAAAGGCTCCTCGTCCCTGGAGGGCCGCTGCACCAGCAGCGCGCGCAGTTGGTCATCGATGACGGAGAAGATCACCACGTCGACCGTCGTGAAGGGCAGCGGGAATGGTGGCATCGCCGACGTAGGCCCGGCGGGTTGTGGTTTCCGGCGCGAAGAGTCAATCGTCATCGTGGTCGGCACTTGATGGAATCGATACAGGGTTGTATTGTGCAACCCTGATTGAGTTGCACTATACAACTCGATCGACAGTCACAACAAGAATCGACAACGACCGAATGAAGGGAAAGATGGGATGAACACCATCGACGACAAGACGCTGACCTCGCTCAGCAAACTTCTCAGCCTGACGCTCCGGCACAAGCCGGAGACCCTGGGACTGACACTCGACGAGAACGGTTGGGTGGAGGTGGAGGCACTGCTCGCTGGCGCGCGTGCGGCGGGCAAGCGATTGGATCTGGAGCTCCTGCGCGAGATCGTGGCCAACAACAACAAGCAGCGCTTCGCCTTCAGCGAGGACGGCCTGCGCATCCGCGCGAACCAGGGGCACTCCGTCGAGGTGGTGCTCGACCTCCCGCCCATGGCGCCACCGGAAACGCTGCTGCACGGTACGGCGACGCGCTTCCTCGACGCCATCCTTGCCGAGGGGCTCGACAAGCGGCAGCGCCACCATGTGCATCTCAGCGAGAGCCCCGACACCGCCCGCCAGGTCGGCGCGCGCTACGGCAAGGTCGTGCTGCTCGAGGTTGACGCCGGCCGGATGCATCGGGACGGCCACCAGTTCTTCAGGACCGAGAACGGCGTCTGGTTGACGGATGCCGTTCCAAGTCGATATCTCCAGGTGATCGCCTGAGCCCGTCCATCCCGGGGCGAGGCGCCGCTCTCCCGGCGTCTCGATAGAATCACGTCCGTGACCTGCTGGCTCCGCATCCTCGTCCTGACGATCCTCCTCCCCGCCTACGGCATTGCCGCGGCCGGCGTGACGGGTTTCGCCGCGGGCGTCGCGCATGCGCAGCATCTGCTGGTGGACGGGCAACCCGCCGATCCCGCGCTCGCCGCCACGGCGGGCGGCGACGACCAGGCCGCCGACATCGCCTCGCTGCTCTTCGAGCTCGGCGACACCTCGGACGACATGCCCGACCACTGCAAGCCCGACGCGCGCCCGATGCGCGTCGCGCCACCGCAGTGGACCGCCCTCCCCGCGCCCCTGCTGCACGAGCCTCAGCGCTGCCCGCAACCGCTGTTGCGGCCGCCACGCGCCTGACGACGCCCGTGTAGACCCCGGCCTGGCGCCCGCCGCCTCCCCACCTCCCGTCTCCTCCGGCACGTGTCGCGCCCCGCGCGCCCGCGTGCGTTCGCGCCGACTCCGCCGCGCCTCGATCCCGAGGTCCGGCGGCGCCGGTGTCCCTCTCGCATTCATCATGGAAATCGCCTTACTTTTCTTCCTCATCCTGCTCAACGGCCTCTTCGCCATGTCCGAGATCGGACTGGTCACCGCGCGCCGCGCGCGGCTGCAGAAGCTCATCGACGACGGCGACAGCGCCGCCGCCGCCGCCGTCAAGCTGGGCGAGGACCCGACCCGCTTCCTCTCCACCATCCAGATCGGCATCACCTCGATCGGCGTGCTCAACGGCATCGTCGGCGAGGCCGCCCTCGCCGGCCCGCTGGCCGTGTGGCTCACCGCCACCGGCGTGCCCGCCGACTACGCCAGCGGCGCCGCCACCGGCCTGGTCGTCGTGTTGATCACCTACTTCTCGATCGTGCTGGGCGAGCTCGTGCCCAAGCGCCTGGGCCAGTCCAACCCCGAGGCCGTCGCGCGCCTGGTCGCCCGTCCGATCGCCGCGCTCGCGATCGCGACCAAGCCCTTCGTGCGCCTGCTGTCGGGCTCGACCAATGCGCTGCTGCGCCTGCTCGGCGTGAAGCAGTCGGCCTCGTTCAACGTCACCGAGGAAGAGATCCACGCCGTGCTCGCCGAAGGCACCAGCGCCGGCGTCATCGAGTCGCACGAACACGCGATGGTGCGCAACGTCTTCCGCCTGGACGACCGCCAGATCGGCTCGCTGATGGTGCCGCGCGGCGACGTGGTCTGCCTGGACCTGGACGATCCGATGGAGACGACGCTCGCCCGCATCGAGGCGTCGGACCACGCGCTGTTCCCCGTCGTGCGCGGCGGCCTGCACGACATCGTCGGCGTCGTGAACGCGCGCCAGCTGCTCTCGGAAATGCTGCGCCAGCGCCACCCGCGACTGGACGAGCGCCTCGCGCCCGCGCTGTATGTGCCGGAGACGCTGACCGGCATGGAGCTGCTGGCCAACTTCCGCTCGTCGGCAGTGCACATGGCCTTCGTCATCGACGAGTACGGCGAAGTGCAGGGCCTGGTCACGCTGCACGACCTGGTCGAGGCCATCACCGGCGAGTTCCAGCCGCGCGATCCGGCGTCCGCCTGGGCGGTGAAGCGCGAGGACGGTTCCTGGCTGCTCGACGGCCACATCCCGGTGCCGGAATTGAAGGACAGCCTGGAACTCGACGAGGTGCCGGAAGAGGAGCGCGGTCGTTATCACACGCTCAGCGGGATGATGATGCTGCTCAGCGGCCGCCTGCCCAAGGAAGCGGACACCGTCGAGTGGGAAGGCTGGCGCTTCGAGATCGTCGACATGGACGGCAAGACCATCGACAAGGTGCTGGCCTCGCGCATCGCGGAGATCGACGATGTGCTGGCGTGACGGCCTGCGCGTGGCGATCACGGTGGCCCTGGCGCCGCTGCTCGGGTCGTGCTCGGAGGGTTATCCCGGCGAGGACCGGCCGATCATCAGCCCCTTCGACATGAGCAACGCGCAACGCGTCGCCGAGCTCAACGTCGTCGGCCGCGACTCGCCCGGCGCGCGTTGGCGTTATGCGCTGCGCGACGGCTGCGCGCTGGAGGTCGAGCAGGGCAGCGGCAAGGAGAGGCGGCGTGTCGTCGTCACGCTCAAGCGCTCGATGGACGCGGAGGTGGTCTTCGACAGCGCGACGAAGACCTACGACGTCGCCCTGCTCGAGCGCTCGGGCGACGAGGCGAGGACCGTCGCCACGCTGCTCAAGACGGACGGCTGGACCTATGCGACGCAGGGCAGCCTGCTGGTGGATCTGCTGATCCGCGATTGCGCGAGATCGGGCGTCTGAGCGCTATCTCGACGCTATCTCGAATAGCCCTGGTCCTTGATGAACACCGCCCGCTGCTTGTCGCCGTTGAACGCGAACAGCACCCGCTCCTGCTCGCCGTTCTCGCGCTCGACCACCATGGCCCAGCGGTCGAGCCGATAGCGGCCGACGAAGTCGGCGCCGTTGCGCCGCTGCCGTTGCGCGCCGCCGGCACCGGCACCCGCCGCGCTGACCGACGAGGTCGTCGTGCTGCCGCCGCGCGAGTAGCTGCTGGTCGCCATGCCGGCGACGCCGTTCGCTGCCGCCATCGCGCCAGTGCCGAAGACCGATCTCCCGGTCTGTTCGAACTCACCGTCGCCGTGGAAGTGGAACCGGTTCTGCGAACTGCCGCCGCCGAGGATCGAGTACCAGGAATGCGTGAACGTCCCCTCGATCCGCTGGCCCGACGCGGCCGGCATCGCGGGCCGGCCGCTGATCGTGCGCCAGTCCTTGTCGTCGTGGTCCTTGATCTGCCACTCGTCGCCGTTGCGGCGCCATTGCAGGACACGTTCCGGCTGCAGGCGCCGCGCCGCGGTCATGTCGAGCTCGTCGGGCGGCAGGTCGAGGTTGCGATAACCGCTGCCGTCCTTCAGCAGCAGATGCAGGTTCTCCACCATGCTTTCGCCGCTGGGCTGGTACCAGGTCCAGAGCATGAACGCGATGTCGCGCTCCGCCACGCCCTTGCCGGGCGCCACATGGATCGCGCGGTCGGCGGCGGCCCGCCGCTCCTGCGCGGCGGCGCGCTCGGCCGTTTCCCGGCGCCGGCGCTCGTCGCCGCTCAGCGCCTTCAGCGTCGACCACAGGTCGTTGGTGTTGGAGGAGATCGCCTTCAGGCCGCCGCCGTACTGCTTCAGCAAGGCCTCCTCCTGCGAGAACGCGATGCGCATCCATTCGATCCGGCCGTCGCGCGGCGGGCGCATGTAGAGCTGCGTCTCGACCGGCGCGCCGTTGACGCTGGTCACGCAGCTCTGCACCACGACACCGGCCGTCAGCACCTCCGGCGCCTTGCAGGCGGGCTGCCCCGCGGCGCCCAGGCCGCGCATCGGCGCCGTGATCCGCGCGAAGGCCGCGAGGCCGGCATCACGCCCCGCGTCCTGCGGCGGCGCCGCCCAGAACTGCATGACCTTGCCCGGAGGCAGGTCGGCGGGCTGCAGCAGCAGGCCCTCCTCGTGCACCTGCATCGTCCAGCCGGGCGGCGCGTCGAAAGCCCAGGCGGGCAACAACGCTGCGATGAGCCAGGTCGCGATCGCCGCGCGGACGACGCTCAAGGGGCGACAGTGGAGGCGGATGACTTCGGAACGGCGCATGGTCTTCCTGCGGAACGGGAAGCGCGCAGTGTCCCGGCGAAGCGGACGGATGGATCTCCCAAGGGCTAGGGGCCTGTCCAGGCCCCATCGGGTCCAGGTCTTGCCCCGGGCCCCGTCGCCGTCCGGATCGGCCTCGCCCCCAATGCAGAGCGGGCCTTGAAGGCCCGCTCGTTCACCTGGATCCGGAAGGATCGACCGGAGACCCGATCCTTTCGACGATCAGATCGAATACCCCAGCAGCATCGCCACGCCGGCTTCCTTGTTCGGACGCTTGAAGCCGTCGCGCGTCAGCCGGTTCATCGGGATCGACAGCGCCGAGGTCTGGAACCACTTGCCGTAGAGCTGCTCGATCTCGCCGCTGCTGTACACGCGGCTCAGCGCCCGGTCCACGGCCGCCGCCAGCTTGGCGTCGCCCTTGCGCATCATGATCCCGTACGGCTCCACCGAGAACGCCATCTGGCCCAGGCTCAGGCTGTCCAGCGCCTTGTCCTTGGACGCCAGGCCCAGCAGCAGCGCGTCGTCCTGCGCGAACGCGCGGGCCTTGCCCTCGCGCAGCGCCTTGAACGCGTCGGTGTTGTTGGCGTACTGGACCAGCTGCATCTTGGCCTCGCCCGAGGTGTTGAGCTGCGTGAACAGCTTCTCCGACGTCGTGCCCTTGGCCAGCGCGATCGTCATGCCGTCCAGGTCCTTGATCGTGTCGACCTTGGCGCCGCTCGGGATCAGCACCCGCATGCCGGCGACGAAGATCGTGTAGCTGAAGTCGACCTGCTCCTGGCGCGCCTTGGTGTTGGTCGTCGAGCCGCACTCCAGGTCGATGTCGCCCTTCTGCAGTTTCGGGATGCGGTCCGCGCCGGAGACGACCACGTAGTTGACCTTCAGCTCGGGGAGCTTCAGTTCCTTCTTGATCTCTTCGACGGCCTGCAGGCACAGGTCGACCGAGTAGCCCTGAGGCTGCTTCTGCTCGTTGACGAACGAGAACGGCCGCGACGCCTCGCGCACGCCCAGCGTGATGGCCTTGGACTCCTTGATGCGGGCCATCGTGTCGACGGCGGGGCCGGCGGCGCGGGCCGGCAGCGACGCCAGCGCGGTCAGCGCCAGGGCGGACAGGACGGATGCGCCGCTCAGGCGCCGGATCGCGGAGGACATGGTCGAGTTCCGGGTCGGTGAAAACCCTGAATTCTAGGGAGCCGATGTTCCTCAGGTGTAACCAACGCCCCCCGCTCGAGGGCTCACTCTAGACGGTTCGACAAGAATGCCGCGCGATCCGTGACTTCCATCACGGACCGCTGTGCGAACTCAGCGCGTCGGGGCCGCCGCCGGCACGCCGCCTGCCGGCTTGCCGCGCACGAGCTGGCGCATCAGCAGCGCCGCGACCAGCGTCGACCCGATGACGACATACCCCACCAGCGGGAAGTCGTTGACGTGGCCGTCCGGCCCGATGTGCACGATGTGCCCCGCCACCAGCGAGGCCAGGCCGCCGGCCAGCTGCTGCAGGGCCGAGTTGATCGCGTTGAACGAGCCGCGCTGCTCCGGCGCGGGCACGCCGGCCAGGGTCACCTGCGCCGGGATCATCCGCGAGAAGATGCCCACGAACATCACCACGTTGACGGCGATCAGCACCCACAGCGGCGACGGCCCCAAGTGGGTGTAGAACGCGACGGTGGCGATCGTGATCGCGCAGCCGGCGTAGAAGACCGGCATCGCGCCGACGCGGTCGGACAGGCGGCCGATCATCGGCGAGAACACCAGGGTGCAGATGCCGGTGATCAGGTAGATGATCGGCAGGTGGTCCAGCGGGATGCCGACGTTGTGCACGACGAAGGCGCTGGCGAAGGGCATCAGCATGAACCCGCCGGTCGTCAGCAGCGCGGTCAGCGCGAAGGCCAGCTGCTGGCGCGGGATGCGCACCGTCTGCAGCAGGTGCCGCAGCGCGCTGTGCTGGCCGGTGCCGGCCGCGCCCAGGTGCGCGTTCACCGGCTGCAGCTTGAACACGATCACCAACGCCGCGAGCAGGCCGAACAGCACGATCGCGATGAAGGGCGCGTGCCAGTCGAAACGCGAGGCCAGGAAGATCGAGAACGGCAGCCCCAGCACCTGGCTGGCCGCGAAACCGCCCTGCAGCAAGCCCATCACGCGGCCGCGCTGTGCCGGCGGGAACAGGTCCGCGGTGATCGCCATCACGATCGAGCCGATGACGCCGCCGAACAGGCCCGTGACAATGCGCGCCGCCAGCAGGGAGGCGAAACTCGTCGCCAGGCCGCACCACAGGGTGCCCAGCAGGAAGCCGCCGAAGAAGAACAGCAGCAGCCGCTTACGGTCGAAGCGGTCGGCGAAACCGGCCGTCAGCAACCCGGCGATGCCGGCGCTGAAGGCATAGGCGGAGACCGCCGTGCCGAACTCGCCTGAACTCATCCTGAGCGCCGGCATGATCATCACGCCCAGCGGCGACATGATCATGAAGTCCAGCACGACGCTGAACTGCAGCAGGGCCATCAGCCCGGCGGCCAGGCGCTGGTAGGGGGTGAAGGGCTGGATCGCCGCGGGCGCGCCGGGAGAGGCCGAGGTGGCGGCGGCACCGGGGGCCGCGCCGGCGGCCGGGGAAGATTTGTTTTCCGACATGGGGCGCGATTCTGCGCACCTCATGTCTCCGCAGCGTAAAGACATGGCCCCCATCGGGAGATTCCCCGAGGCCGGCGCTGCCGCGCCGCAACGTCACCGGAAACGGGGGATGAATCGCGCCGGGACGAGGTCTAGACTGAGGGCACGCCGGCAGGTGGTCCCGCGCATCGATGCATGCAGTGCGCGCGCGGAGGAGGCCGGCGCGGACCAGGGAGCGGGTCGTTTCGGGGCGGTCGATGCCGAGCCGGGAAGCCTTACTCCGCATCATCGAGATCCACAGCCAGGTCGCGCAGCTCGGGCTGGACCTGGCGGGCGTGATGTCGCTGTCGGTCCACGGCACGCTGGAGCTCGTGGACGCCGACGGCGCCGCCATCGAGCTGGCCGAGGGCGAGGACCTGGTCTACCGCGCCGTCGCGGGCGCCGCCTCGCACCAGCTCGGCGTGCGCGTGCGCCGCGACGGCAGCCTCTCCGGCACCTGCCTGCGCCAGGGCATCCCGCTGATCTGCGACGACGTGGACACCGACAGCCGCGTCGACCTCCAGGCCTGCCGCCGCGTGGGCCTGCGCTCGATGGTGGTGCTGCCGCTGTCGCACCAGGGCACGCCGGTGGGCGTGCTCAAGGCCTTCTCCTCGCGGGTGCGCAACTTCGGCAATCGCGAGGTCGAGGTGCTCGCCCTGATGTCCAAGGTGCTGGGCGCGGCCATGTACTGGGCCACGCGCTACGGCCGCGACGACCTGTTCCACCGCGCCACCCACGATGACATGACCGGCCTGGCCAACCGCTCGCTGTTCATGGACCGGCTGCGCCATGCGACGGCCGAGGTCGAACGCGGCGATCCGCCGATCGCCGTCGTGCTGCTGGACATGGACGGCCTCAAGCACATCAACGACACGCTCGGCCACGCGGCCGGCGACGCCGCGCTGGTCGAGTTCAGCCGCCGGCTCGCGGGCACGACGCGCGAGTCGGACACCGTCGCCCGGCTCGGCGGCGACGAGTTCGCGATCCTGCTGACCCACGCGGGCCCGGCGGCGACGCTGGAAGCGACGCTGCAACGCATCCACGCGGCGGTCGAAGGTCCGTTCACCTACATCGACCGGGTGCTGCCGCTGCGCGCCAGCATGGGCGCGTCGCGCTGCCCCGAGGACTGGCGCGACGCGACGGCGCTGATGGAATGCGCCGACATGCGGATGTACGAAGCCAAACGTACACGGCAAGGCAGGGACCGCAGCGGTCCGGTGCCGCTCGATCCTCCCTGCTGACCCCCTTCCCTTGTCACCGTCGCTGTTGATAATGGCCCGCACTTCAAGGGAAGCCGGACGGGTCGTCCGCGCCTCCCCACGACCAGACAGGGAGGACCCGATGACCGACATGGTGTTCGCCGACGAACTGCCGGAGCCGGGGGAAGACGCCCGGACACGCACGCTCGATCCGTGGCTCGTGATGATCGTCGACGACGATCCGGCCGTGCACCAGGTGACGCAGCTGGTGATGGCCGACTTCGAGTTCGCAGGCCGCAAGCTGCAGTTCCTCAACGCCTACAACGGCGCGGAAGCCCGCGACCTGCTGCGCGACCGCCAGGACATCGCGCTCATCCTGCTTGACGTGGTCATGGAGTCGGAACACGCGGGACTGGACGTCGCACGCTTCATCCGCGAGGAGCTGCGCAATACCCAGGTCCGCATCGTGCTGCGCACCGGGCAGCCCGGCCAGGCGCCCGAGGAACACGTCATCAAGACCTACGACATCAACGACTACAAGGAGAAGACCGAACTGACCAAGCGCAAGCTGATCACGGTCTTCTACTCCGCGCTGCGCTCGTATCGCGACATCGTGATCCTGTCGCAGTCGCGCGCGGCGCTGCGGCGCTCGATCGACGCGATCACGCAGATCCACGATTCCAGCAACCTGCGAAACTTCGCCTCGGCGCTGCTGGAACAGGTGGGGCACATGCTGGGCTACCAGGCCCAGGGGCTGTGCGCCAGCCGCATGTACGCAGCCTCGCATGCGCAAGGCAAGCTCCAGGTGCTGGCCGCCACCTCGGAGTACCAGGGACTGCTCGCCGACGCCCAGGTCTCGGACCTGCCCGCCGACGTGCGCGACGCACTGGACCGCGCACTGTCGACCCGGCAGAGCAGCTTCGAGGACGGACGGTTCATCGGCTACTACCGCACCCACTCAGGCAACGAGAGCCTGCTGTACATGGTGATGTCGGATCCGCTCGAGGACGAGGGACGGGAGATGCTCGACATCTTCTGCGCCAATGTCGCGATCGCGTATGAAGGACTGTTGGAGCGGGATCGCGGGGCATCGACGTCGTAAGGCCAGGCGCGGGCTCTCCACGGGGCATGGGGGATCCCTCCAGGACCCCCATGCCCCATTCCGGCCCCACAAGCGCACGCTGCCTTCGGGCCTTGGCGTGGCGCGACGATCGGCTCGTATCATCGCGGCCGGTTTCCCGGTCCGCGTCCATGCATCAAGTCCGCCTCTTCTTCGTCGCCCTGCAGTTCTTCACGCGCGTGCCCGTGCCCCGATGGGTCGGGTTCGAACCCGCTTGGCTGCAACAGTGCGCACGCTACTTTCCGCTCGTCGGCGCCGTGATCGGCGGATTCTCGGCGCTGGTGCTCTGGGGCGCGCTGCAGCTCTTTCCGGCCACGGTCGCCGTCGGGCTCGCGATGGCCGCCAGCGTCTGGCTGACCGGCGGCTTCCATGAGGACGGACTGGCCGACAGCTGCGACGCGCTGGGCGGCTCGGTCTCGCGCGAGAAGGCGCTGACCATCATGAAAGACTCGCGCATCGGCAGCTACGGCGCGCTCGGTCTCATCCTCGTGCTGGGCTTGAAGGCGACGGTGCTGCTCGGACTGGCGGACATCGACCCGACACTCGCCGTGATCGCGATCGTGTGGGCACACGTGGCCTCGCGCGCGGCACCGGTGTGGCTGCTGCACGCGCTGCCCTACGCCGGCGATGCCGAACACGCCAAGGCCAAGCCGTTGGCGATGCAGATCAGCGGGCCGGGCCTTGCCATCGCAATGGCGCTGGTGGTGCTCGCGACGATCGCTGGCGCGTGGATCACGCCGGAGAACGTGCCGGAGATGCTGGCGGCGGTGGTCGTGTCCGCCGGCCTCACCTTCTACATGCAGTCGATGCTGGAACGCCGCCTGCAGGGCTACACCGGCGACACGCTCGGCGCGACGCAGCAGGTCGTGGAACTGGGCGCGCTGCTGGCCTTCCTCGCCGTCGCACCGCTGTTCCCGGCGGACTGAGCATGGCGGTCGGCCCCGGCCCTGGCACCGTCCTCAGCGTCTGGCGGCACCCTCGCCCCGAAGGCGCCGCGGGCCTATGCGTGGGCGCGCGCTGCGATCTGGCCGTGGACCCCCGCCGCGCCAAACGGCTCGCACGACGCATCCAGGCCCACGCGCGGCGCCGCCAACTGCCGCACGAGGTATGGACCTCGCCACTGCGGCGCTGCGCGGATGTCGGTCGTTGGCTGAAGCGTTGGGGTTGGCGGCATCACGTCGACGCGGCGCTCGCGGAGATCGACTTCGGCGCCTGGGACGGGCGGCCATGGGCCGACATCCCCAAGGCCGAGATCGACGCGTGGGTCGCGGATTTCGCGAGCTTCGCGCCGGCAGGCGGCGAGCCGCTGACCGCGCTGCTCGAGCGCGCGTCCTCGTGGTCGGGCGGCCCGCTGGTCGTCAGCCACGGCGGATGGATGCTGGCAAGGCAATGGACACGCGAACATCCCGCTTCGCCACCTCGGGCCGACCGGTGGCCGGCACCGCCCGATTACTCGGAGCGTTGGGACCTCTGACGCTGCGCCTCGTCCTCAGCTGGGATCATGACGCCTCGCCTGGTAGCTGGAAGTTGCCCGATTCATGCCGCCTCCGCCATCTGACTGCGGAAGAACGCTGCCATGACTCCCTCGTCGAGTTCGTTCGTGCTCGGCGAGGCAGGCTCGAGTCCACGCCGCGCTTCGCGCCATGCAGGTTCTGACCGGCTCATCTCCTGGAGGTCCGTGCCGGAGTACATGCCGTAGGCCTCAAGAATCTCGTCGAGCATCCGCCGGTCTTCCTCGAGCAGGCCATCAAAACGAAATCCAGTCCGCACCTGCTCGATGTCGACGATCGAGTACAGGCAGCGGTCGCGTCCAGTCAGCCGATCAAACACGGTCCGATTGGTCGGCCCGTGAACCCACGCCTGGAACTTCGCGTCAAACATGGCCCTGCCATGGACCGCCAGGTTCCAGCCCTGCGCGTAATAGAACAGCTTGTTGAGGCGATGGACGCTTGGCAGCGAGCCTGCCTCCGCGAGCTTCACGATCAGGTAGTCCGCCACGTCATGGATGTCCGCCATCTCACCGTCCTTCCGTTGGAACGACCCCGGCGCGCGTCTCACGACGCGGTGTCCGATGCCGGAATCAGAAGGCGGTGATCTTGCGCCGAGGCGGTCGACGCTTCAATTGCCCGTTCAAGTAGGCAGATGACTCAAGCCGATTGGCTGGTCAGCCGCACATACTTCTGCATCAAGGTCTCGCGCGATTCGACATGCGCCGGATTGACCGGAATACAGGCCACCGGACACAACATCGCACACTGCGGCTCGTCGAAATGGCCGACGCACTCGGTGCACTTGCCGGGGTCGATCTGGTAGTACTCCTCGCCCATCGAGATCGCCTGGTTCGGGCACTCGGGCTCGCAGACGTCGCAGTTGATGCACTCGTCCGTAATCATCAGCGCCATGGCTTACTGCTCCACGCGGTTCTTGGCGACGCGCTCCACCAGTCGCTCGCGGACCAGCGGCGAGACGAACTTGGAAACCTCGCCGCCCAGGGTGGCAATCTCCCGCACGAAGGTGGAGGAGACGAACTGGTAGTTGTCCGACGGCGGCAGGAAGACCGTCTCGACTTCGGGCATCAGTTGCCGGTTCATGCCGGCCATCTGGAACTCGTATTCGAAGTCCGAGACCGCCCGCAGCCCGCGCACCACGACCTTGCCGCCGTTGGCCAGCACGAAGTGGCTCAGCAGGCCCTCCAGGGCGACCACTTCGACGTTCGGATACGGCGCCACCAGCTGGCGCGCCATGTCCAGGCGCTCGTCGATGCTGAACATCGTCTTCTTGTGATGGCCCGCCGCGACCGCCAGCACCAGGCGTTCGAACAGCCGGCTGGCGCGACGCACCAGATCCTCGTGGCCGAGGGTCATCGGGTCGAAGGTGCCGGGGTAGACGGCCGTCAGCAGGATCTGGGAGGTCATGGGGCGGATTATCCGCCGCGCCGCAGCAGCCGGTAATGCACCGCCCCGGCCCGCCCTTCCTTCCACACGGACAAGCCCAGCGCGGCAGGGGCTTCGATCGCCTCCGGCGACTCCAGGTAGATCAGGCCGTTGTCGGCCAGCAGCGGCGCCGCCGCGGCCAGCGCGTCGAGGAAAAGTCCGTCCGCGAACGGCGGATCCAGGAAGATCAGGTCGAACCATCCCGGCGTCCCGCGTCGCATCCAGGCCAGCGCATCGGCGTTCGCGATCGTCATCGGCACCGTGCCGTCCTTGTCCAGACGCTTGAGGTTGGCACGCAGCGCGTTCGCCAGCGTCGCATCGCGCTCCAGCAAGGTCACGCCGGCCGCGCCGCGCGACGCGGCCTCGAAACCCAGCGCCCCGCTGCCCGCGAAGGCGTCCAGCACGCGCCAGCCCGCCAGGTCTTGCCCCAACCAGTTGAACAGCGTCTCCCGCACCCGGTCGGGCGTGGGACGCAGGCCGACCGCGTACGGCACCGGCAGCTTGGACCGCTTCCAGACGCCGCCGACGATGCGGACCTCGCCCGGTCCCGCCTCGCGCGGACGCGGCTTGACCGCGCCCTCGCCCACCGTCACCCGCGGACCAGGCCGGCCGGCGCGGCGCAGGCCGTCGATCTCCGGGGTCTGATCGCGGTCGCGCCCCTTGCCTCTCCCGCTGGAAGCACTCATTGGCGGACCGGGATGCCCTGCGACGCCATCAGCGCCTTGGCCTCGCCGACGGTGTGATCGCCGTAGTGGAAGATGCTCGCGGCCAGCACCGCATCGGCGCCGCCCTTCGTGATGCCGTCGGCCAGGTCCTGCAGGGAGCCCACGCCGCCCGAGGCGATCACCGGCACGCCCACCGCGTCCGCCACCGCGCGCGTCAGCGCCAGGTCGAAACCGCTCTTCGTGCCGTCGCGGTCCATGCTGGTCAGCAGGATCTCGCCGGCGCCGAGCCCGGCCATACGCGCCGCCCACTCGACCGCGTCCAGGCCCGTGTTCTTGCGGCCGCCGTGCGTGTACACGTCCCAGCCGACGCTGCCGTCGGCGTCCTGCCGCCGCTTGGCATCGATCGCGACGACGATGCACTGCGCGCCGTACCTGTCGGACGCGGCGAGGATCAGTTCCGGATCCGCCACCGCCGCCGAGTTGAAGCTGACCTTGTCCGCGCCGGCATTCAGCAGCCGGCGCACGTCGGCCACCGACCGCACGCCGCCGCCCACCGTCAGCGGGATGAAGACCTGCGACGCCACGCGCTCGATGATCGGCAGGATCAGGTCGCGGCCGTCGCTCGTGGCGGTGATGTCGAGGAAAGTCAGCTCATCGGCGCCCTGCTCGTTGTAGCGGGCCGCGATTTCCACCGGATCGCCGGCGTCGCGCAGTTCGACGAAGTTGACGCCCTTGACGACGCGACCGCCGGTCACGTCCAGGCACGGGATGATCCGCTTGGCCAGCACCGCTCAGTCCCCGTTCAGCTCGTCGGCGCGGCGCTGCGCCGCGGCGAAGTCGAGGTCGCCCGTGTAGATCGCCCGGCCGCAGATCACGCCGCCCACGCCTTCGGACTCGACGGCGCAGAGCGCCTCGATGTCGGCGATGTTGGACAGGCCGCCCGAAGCGATCACCGGGATCGACAGCGCTTGCGCCAGCTTCACCGTCGCATCGATGTTGATGCCGGTCAGCATGCCGTCGCGGCCGATGTCGGTGTAGATCACCCCCTCGATGCCGTAGTCCTCGAACTTCTTCGCCAGGTCGATGACCTCATGGCCGGTCAGCTTGCTCCAGCCGTCGGTGGCGACCTTGCCGTCCTTGGCGTCCAGGCCCACGATGATGTGGCCGCCGAAGGCCGACGCCGCGTCCTTCAGGAAACCCGGGTTCTTCACCGCGGCGGTCCCGATGATCACGTACGACAGGCCGTCGTCCAGGTAGCGCTCGATCGTGTCCAGGTCGCGGATGCCGCCGCCCAGCTGCACGGGGATGTCGTCGCCGACCTCGCGCAGGATCGCCTTGATCGCCGCCTCGTTGACCGGCTTGCCCGCGAAGGCCCCGTTCAGGTCCACCAGATGCAGGCGTCGCGCGCCGGCATCGACCCAGCGGCGGGCCATCTCGGCGGGATCCTCGCCGAAGGTGGTGGAGTCGTTCATGTCGCCTTGCTTGAGGCGGACGCATTTGCCATCTTTCAGGTCGATCGCGGGAATCAGCAGCATGGCCGAGGCAGTGGGGGTGGAGAAAGGGAAAGGACCGGTGGACACCCGAGGACGGCGCGTGCCGCGCTTCCGGCGCAGGCCTTCTTTAGGCCGGGCGTCCGGCCGTCAAGGCGTCCAGTGCAGGAAATTGCGATACAGGGCGAGCCCGGACGCGGCACTTTTCTCGGGGTGGAATTGGGTGGCAAAAATGTTATCCCGCGCCACCGTGCAGGTAAAGCGCGTGCCGTACTCGCTCTCCCCGGCGCTGTCGCGCGGGTCCGACGTCTCGGCATAGAAGCTGTGGACGAAGTAGAACCAACTCTGGTCCGGCACCTCGCCCCAGACCGGATGCGCCCGGGTCTGGTGCACCCGGTTCCAGCCCATCTGCGGCACCTTGTAGCGGCTGCCGTCGGGCTGCACCCGGCCCTCCAGCCGGAAGCGCTTGACGCGGCCAGGGATCAGCCCCAGCCCCGGCGTGTCCTGCTCCTCGCTGTGGTCGAGCAGCATCTGCATGCCCACGCACACGCCCATCAAGGGCTTGCGCGCGGCGGCGTCGAGCACCGCCTCCTTCAGGCCGCTGTCCTGCAGCTCGCGCATGCAGTCGCGCATCGCCCCCTGGCCGGGCAGCACGATGCGCTCGGCGGCAAGGACCTCCTCGGGCCGCGAGGTGATGACGACGCGCACGCCCTGGTCCTGCGCCGCCGCCAGCACGGCCTGCGACACCGAGCGCAGGTTGCCCATGCCGTAGTCGACGACCGCGACGGTGCGCGGCAGGCCCGATCCTGAAGCGCTCACAGCGTGCCTTTCGTCGAGGGGATCACGCCCGCCGAACGCGGGTCCAGCGTCATCGCCATGCGCAGCGCGCGGCCGAAGGCCTTGAACATCGTCTCGCACTGGTGATGCGCGTTGTGGCCCTTGAGGTTGTCGACATGCAACGACACCAGCGCATGATTGACGAAGCCCTGGAAGAACTCATAGGTCAGCTGCGTGTCGAAGGCGCCCACCGAGCCGGCGGTGAACTTCACGTCCATCTCCAGGCCCGGCCGGCCGGAGAAGTCGATGACCACGCGAGACAACGCCTCGTCCAGCGGCACGTAGCTGTGGCCGTAGCGGGTGAGGCCCCGCTTGTCGCCGATCGCCTGCGCGACCGCCATGCCCAGCGTGATGCCGACATCCTCGACGGTATGGTGGCCGTCGATGTGCAGGTCGCCCTTGGCCTCGATGTCGAGGTCGATCAACCCGTGACGGGCGATCTGGTCCAGCATGTGGTCGAAGAAGCCGATGCCGGTGTTCAGCGTCGACTGACCCGTGCCGTCCAGGTTCACGCGCACGCGGATCTGCGTTTCCTTGGTGTCGCGGCGGACTTCGGCGATGCGTTCGGAGCTCATGGGGAATCCAGGGAGATCAAGGGGGAACAATGGACCTTCAGGCTGTCGTCAGGCTTGCTTCAGTCCGGCCTCGATCGCCGCGAACATCGCGGCGTTCTCGTCCGGCGTGCCGACCGTCAGGCGCAGGCAGCGCGCCAGCAGCGGATGCATGCCCGAGACGTTCTTGACCAGCACGCCGCGGGCCTTCAGCTCGGCGTGCAGGCGGTTCGCGTCGGGCACGCGCACCAGGATCATGTTGCCTTCGCTCGGATAGGCGTGCACGTCCGCGGTCTTGGCCAGGGCGGCCAGCGCGGCCTGGAGCCGCTCGCGTTCGGCGCGCAACTCGGCGGCCTGGCGCTCGTAGACCGCGGCATGTTCCAGCGCGAAGAGGCCGGCTTCGGCGTTCAGCACGCTCACGTTGTAGGGCGGACGCAGCTTGTCGATGTGGCGGACCAGTTCGGCGTTGCCCATCATGTAGCCGATACGCACGCCGGCCAGGCCGAACTTGCTCATCGTGCGCATGACCAGCACCTGCGGGTGCCGCGCCATCAGCGCCATCGAGTCGCGCGCGGCGAAAGGCTGGTAGGCCTCGTCCATGACGACCAGCCCCGGCGCCGCCCCGGCGATGCGCGCGATGACGGCGTCGTCCCAGAGGTTCGCCGTCGGGTTGTTCGGATAGGCCAGGTAGACGATCGCCGGCTGGTGCTCGGCGATCGCGGCCAGCATCGCCGCCTCGTCGAGTTCGAAATCCGCCGTCAGCGGCACGCCGACGAAGTCCAGGTGCTGGTACTTCGACGACAGCTCGTACATGACGAAGCCCGGCACGGGCGCCAGCACGACGACCCGCTCGCCGGGCCGGCAGACCGCCATCGCCAGCAGCGAGATCAGTTCGTCGGAGCCGTTGCCCAGCATCAGCCCCTGCCCGTCCGGCAGCTTCGCGTGCGCGGCCAGCGCCTGTGCCAGTTCGTGCGTGCGCTCGCCCGGGTAACGGTTGAGCGCCACGGCGCCGAGGCGCTCGCCCAGCGCGCGCTGGAGCTCGGGCGGCAACCGGAACGGGTTCTCCATCGCGTCCAGCTTGATCAGGCCGGCGGACGGGTGCACCTGGTAGGCATGCATCGCGCGGACGTCCTCGCGCAGGACACCGAGGGCTCGATCGAGGGCTGCTTTCATGGGGCGACCGCCACGGCAGGCGGCAATTCAGACAGGGAGACACCCGCCGGCAGCGCGCGCAGCGGGTCGAGAATCAGGACGCTGTCGTACAGCTGCCCGTGCGGCAGCGCCAGGCTCAACACCGTCTCGCACCCCTGCGCCTTCGCCGCGGCGACGATCAGCGCATCGGCGTAAGGCAGGGAAAAGCGGCTCTCCAGCGACCACGCCGACTCGACCGTCGCATGATCGGTCGACCAGGGCGCCCAGCGCTGGTAGCGACGGACCTCGGCCCGCGCGTCGCCGTTGGGCATCGCCGGCAAGATGTGCGTCGTCACCGAGCGGTAGAAGTCGTTGAGCACCTGGCTGGAAGTCCGGCCCAGCCGCTGTTGCCACAGGCAGCGCAGCCAGGCCATGACCCGCGCGCGGCGCTCGGGATCGGCGCCGTCCTCGCTGAGGATGAGGACCGAGGTGTCGACGAACACCGGCGCCGTCAACTCGACGGGCGCGGTGAATTCGGCCAGCGTCGTCACAGCAGTTCCCGACCCGGATAGGGCCGGCCATCGGACGACCAGGTGCGTTCGCGGTGCAGCCAGTCCTGCAAGGCGCGCTCGTAGGCGTCGTCGTGACGCATCTTCTCGGCCAGCAGCTCGCCGACCAGCCGGGAGACGCTGGTGTTGCGCCGTGCCGCCTCCAGCCTCGCCCACTCGGCGACGCTGTCTTCCATGGTCACGGTGACGTTTTTCATCAGGCCTTCAGATTAACACGAAGTTCGTGTTACACGAACTTCGTGTTGTATGAAGGATCGCTGGATTCCGACTTCGCCTCGCCAAGCGCGGGCTCTCCACGACGCGAGGGGGCTCCCTCCAGGACCCCCTCGCATCATTCCGGCCCCATCACCTCCCGCTGACCACGGGCCCTGGCGATTCGGAGGGTCAGGCGTGCAGCCGGAACTGGGCGACGACGTGCTGGAGGCTGCCGGCCTGTTCTCGCAGCGATTCGGAAGCGGCGGAGGACTCCTCGACCAGGGCGGCGTTCTGCTGGGTCACCTCGTCCAGGCGCTGCACGGCCTGGCCCACCTCCATCAGGCTGGTGCTCTGCTCCTGCGTGGCCGAGGAAATCTCCTGGATGATGTCCGTGACCCGCTGAACGGCGGCGACGATCTCCCGCATGGTCTCGCCAGCATCGCTGACAAGCTTCGAACCGACGTCGACCCGCTCGACGCTCGCGCCGATCAGCGTCTTGATCTCCTTGGCCGCCTCGGCGCTGCGCTGCGCCAGCGAACGGACCTCGCTCGCCACCACCGCGAAACCACGGCCCTGCTCGCCCGCCCGGGCCGCCTCGACGGCCGCGTTCAGCGCCAGGATGTTGGTCTGGAAGGCGATGCCGTCGATCGTGCCGATGATGTCGGCAATCTTGCGCGAGGACGCATTGATCTGGTCCATGGTGCTGACCACCTCGGACACGACCACGCCGCCGCGATCGGCCACCTGGCTGGCGTTGAGCGCCAACTGGCTGGCCTGGCGCGTGGAATCGGCGTTCAGACGGACCGTGTCGGTCAGCGCATGCATCGTGGCCGAGGTCTCCTCGAGACTCGACGCCATCTGCTCCGTGCGCGCGGACAGGTCGCTGCTGCCCGCGGCCACCTCGGCGCTGGACATCGCGATGCTCTCGGCGCTGGTCCGCACCGCCGACAGCGAGCGGTTCAGCGCGCCCTGCATGGCCGACAAGGCCTGCGCCAGCTGGCCGAGCTCGTCGCGGCGGGAAGTGTCGATGTCGACGGTCAGGTCGCCTTCGGCGACGCGGCTGGCAATACCGACCATGTCGTTCAGAGGTCGCACGGTGCTACGGGTGAGGTAGAAAGCAAGCACACCGCCCGCGGCAAGCGCGGCGACGATCAGCACCACCATCGTGGTCAGCACCGCCTTGTAGGCGGCGCGGGACTCCTCGACGCTGGCCTGGGCACCCACGGAGTTGATGTCGACCAGCTTCTGGATCGCCACGACCATCTCGCCGAACGCGGCACCGGATTCGCCGTTCACCGTGGCGAGATACTCACCGCGATTGCCAGCCTTGCGCGCGGCGATCAGCTTGTCCTGCACCGCCGTGTAGGCCGCGTACTTGTCCTTGGCGACCTTCCATTGCGCGGCCTCCTCGGGTCCGGAGATCTCCGCCTCATAGGCCTTGGCCAGCTGCGGCACGGTCTTCTCGCGCAGAGTCTTGATGCGCTCCTGCTCCTGCTCGACTTCGAGGACGACGTCCTTCAAGCACATCGCCATCTCCGAGGTGCGCAGGTGATTGAGCTCGGCCCGCACGGCGTTGATCGCGTTGATCGACGGGATCCAGTTGCCCCCCATCTCCTCCACGTTGCCCTGGATCACCTGGATACGGCTGATCGCGACCACGCCCACGAGAACTGTCGCCAGCAACACGGCGGCGAACCCGAGGGAAATGCGAACCCCAACGCGCAGATCTGAGACCTTCATGCTTCGACGTCCTGTTATGAAGATGTTCGAAGCATGCTAGGCGTTTCGCACAGAAGGGCGAGCCTTGAAACAGCGGCAAATGTGGCGCTTTATCCGCGACCCAGGGTTTGCCCCGGCGCCGGTGCGTGAAATCTGCGCGAACCCGGCGGAGGTCCATGAGCACGGCCTGTCGGGTGATGACGACAGGGCGCCGGCGCGGCGCGCCGAAGGGGCCCGGCTCAGCGCTTGAGCCGGAACTCCGCCGCCCGCGCGTGCGCCTGCAGGCCCTCGCCGTAGGCGAGCGTCGCGGCGATCGGGCCCAGCGCCTGGGCGCCGGCCTCGCTGACCTCGATCAGGCTGGAGCGCTTCTGGAAGTCGTACACGCCCAGCGGCGAGGAGAACCGCGCCGTCCCGGAGGTGGGCAGCACATGGTTCGGCCCGGCACAGTAGTCGCCAAGCGACTCGCTGGTATACGCCCCGAGGAAGATCGCGCCGGCGTGACGCAGCAGCGGCTCCCAGCGATGCGGATCGGCGCTGGAGACTTCCAGGTGCTCCGGCGCGATGCGGTTGCTGATCTCGCAGGCCTCTTCCATCGAGCGCGTGTGGATCAGCGCGCCCCGCCCTTCCAGCGAGGCCTTGATCACGTCCCGGCGCGGCATGTCCGGCAGCAGCCGCTCGATGGCCTCGCGGACCCGGGCGATGTAGCCGGCGTCCGGGCACAGCAGGATGCTCTGCGCCAGCTCGTCGTGCTCGGCCTGGCTGAACAGGTCCATCGCGACCCAGTCCGGCGGCGTCGTGCCGTCGGCGAGCACGAGGATCTCGCTCGGGCCGGCGATCATGTCGATGCCGACCTGGCCGAAGACATGCTTCTTGGCGCTGGCGACATAGGCGTTGCCGGGGCCGGTGATCTTGTCGACGCGCGGCGCCGTCGCGGTGCCGTAGGCCAGCGCGGCCACGGCCTGCGCGCCGCCGATCGTGAACGCGCGATGCACGCCGGCGACATAGGCCGCGGCCAGCACCAGCGGGTTCTTCTCGCCGCGCGGCGTCGGCACGACCATGACGATCTCCGGCACGCCCGCCACCTGCGCGGGGATGGCGTTCATCAGCACGCTCGACGGGTACGCCGCCTTGCCGCCGGGCACGTAGATGCCGACGCGGTCCAGCGGCGTGACCTTCTGGCCCAGCAGGGTGCCGTCCTCGTCGCGATAGCTCCAGCTCTCGCCGTTGGCCTGCTTCTGGCGCTCGTGGTAGCGGCGGACCCGCTCGGCGGCCTGCGTCAGCGCCTTCGCCTGGTCTGCGGGCAGGCCGTCGAAGGCGGACTTCAGCTCGTCGCGCGTCAGCTCGAGCGCGGACAGCGCGTCGGCCGTCAGGTGATCGAAACGCGCGGTGTACTCGAGCACCGCCGCGTCGCCGCGCTTGCGCACGTCGGCGAGGATCTCGGCGACGCGCGTCTCGATCGCGGCATCGGTCTCGGCCGACCAGTGCAGCACGCGCTGGAACTGGTCGTCGAAGTCGGTGTCGGTCGTGGTGAGGGTACGAAGGTTCGTCGTCATGTCGGCACTCCGGTCGGCGCGTCGGATCAGGCGGGGGCGATGGCGGAACCGATCGCGTCGATCAGCGGCTTGAGCGCCTCGCGCTTGAGCTTGAGCGCCGCCTGGTTCACGACCAGCCGCGAGGAGATGTCCATGATGCGCTCCACCTCGACCAGCCGGTTCGCCTTCAGCGTGCTGCCGGTGGAGACCAGGTCGACGATCGCATCGGCCAGTCCGGTCAGCGGCGCGAGCTCCATCGAGCCGTAGAGCTTGATCAGGTCGACGTGCACGCCCTTGTCGGCGAAGTGCTGCCTGGCGATGGTCGTGTACTTCGTGGCCACGCGCAGGCGCGAACCCTGGCGCACGGCGTTGTCGTAGTCGAAGTCGTCGCGCACCGCGACACTCATGCGGCATTGCGCGATGCGCAGGTCCAGCGGCTGGTACAGGCCCGCCCCGCCGTGCTCGATCAGCACGTCGCGCCCGGCCACGCCGAGATCGGCACCGCCGTACTCGACATAGGTCGGCACGTCGGTCGCGCGGACCAGCACGACGCGCACCTGCGCCTGGTTGGTCGGAAGGATCAGCTTGCGCGAGCTGTCCGGGTCTTCCAGCACCTGGATGCCGGCGGCGGCCAGCAGCGGCAGGGTCTCTTCGAAGATGCGGCCCTTGGAGAGTGCCAGGGTGATCATGCGATGTCCTCGTTGAACGCGCGCCTCGCGGGGAAGCGCTTCAGGCTGTGGCCTGGTTCAGCGGGACGGCAGCGGGTTCACCGGACGGGGACACACCGCCACCCGCCTGCAGGCCGGGTGGCTGTCAGTGATGGTGGTGCGCGCTGCCCTGCTGCGCGAACTCGTCGGGGGTCAGCGTCTTCATCGACAGCGCGTGGATCTGCTCGCGCATGCGATCGCCCAGGGCCGCGTACACGCGCTGGTGGCGCTTGATCCGGCTCAGGCCCTCGAACTCGGCCGACACGATCGTCGCGAAGAAATGGCGTCCGTCACCCTCGACCTGGAGCTCGCTGCAAGCGAGACCCTGGGCGATGTAGCTCTGGACTTCTGCGGGGGTCGGATCGGCCATGATGGGGCGGGATTCTACCCGGGCGCTTCCGCGGCCCGGTTTCGTGCTTGGAGAGGCCGGGCTTGCGCGTGCCGGCGCGGTTCGTTCGAGCCGGGGCTCAGTGGCGGATCTTGTAGCCGCGGCGCAGCAGTTCCAAGGCGATGGCCGCGACCGCCGCGAACGCGATCGCCACGACGCCCAGGCTGACCCACGGCGAGACGTCGCTGACGCCGAAGAAGCCGTGGCGGAAGCCGTCGATCATGTAGAAGAACGGGTTGAGGTGGCTGACGCCCTGCCAGAACGGCGGCAGCGAGTGCACCGAGTAGAAGACGCCCGACAGGAAGGTCATCGGCATGACGATGAAGTTCTGGAAGGCCGCCATCTGGTCGAACTTCTCCGCCCACAGGCCGGCGATCAGCCCCAGCGAGCCCATCAGCCCGGCGCCGAGCACGGCGAAGGCCAGCACCCACAGCGGGTTGGCCATGCCCGGCGGCGCGAACCACACGGTGGCGACGAACACGCCCGCGCCGACCATCAGCCCGCGCAGGATGGAGGCGCCGGCGTAGGCCAGGAACCAGGCCCAGTGCGACAGCGGCGTGACCAGCAGGAACACGAGGTTGCCGGTGATCTTGCTCTGGATCAGCGAGGAGCTGCTGTTGGCGAAGGCGTTCTGCAGCACGCTCATCATCACCAGGCCCGGGATCAGGAAGCTGGTGTAGCCGACGGTGCCGTAGACCTTGACGTGGTCCTCCAGCACATGGCCGAAGACCAGCAGGTAGAGCACGGCGGTCAGCACCGGGGCGCCGACGGTCTGGAAGCCGACCTTCCAGAAGCGCAGCACCTCCTTGTAGAACAGCGTGCGCGCGCCTTCGAGGCGGATCGGGAAATGGCTGGCGCTCATGCGCGGCCCCCTTGCATGATGTCGAGGAAGACGTCCTCGAGGTCGGCGCGGCCGATCTCCAGGTCTTCGATCGGGACGGCGGCGCCGCGCAGCGTGGCGAGGATCTGCTCGACCTCGGTCGCGTCGTGCGCGGTGATCTGGACGATGCGGCCGGTGACGCGGGCGCGTTCGGCCAGGCCCAGCGGGAGCGCCGAGTCGGTCTTGAACTGCAGCATCGTGGACGCGGTGCCCGCGAGCAGCTCGGAGGTGCTGTTGAGCGCCACGATCTTCCCCTGCTTGAGCATGGCGATGCGGTGGCAGAGCGCCTCGGCCTCTTCCAGGTAGTGCGTGGTCAGCAGGACGGTGTGGCCTTCCCGGTTGAGCCGGGCGATGAACTGCCACAGGGTCTGGCGCAGCTCGACGTCGACGCCGGCGGTGGGCTCGTCCAGCACGATGACCGGCGGGCGGTGCACCAGCGCCTGGGCGACCAGCACGCGGCGCTTCATGCCGCCCGAGAGCTGGCGCATGTTGTTGTGGGCCTTGTCGGCGAGACCGAGGTTGAGCAGCAGCTCGTCGATCCAGTCGTCGTTGTTGCGCACGCCGAAGTAGCCGGACTGGATGCGCAGCGTCTCGCGCACGCTGAAGAACGGGTCGAAGACCAGCTCCTGCGGCACGATGCCGAGCTTCTTGCGGGCTTCGGCGTAGTCGTCGACGACGTCGTGGCCGAGCACCGAGACCTGGCCGCCGCTGGCGCGGGACAGGCCGGCGAGGATGCTGATCAGGCTGGTCTTGCCGGCGCCGTTGGGACCGAGCAGGCCGAAGAACTCACCGGGCCGGATGTCGAAGCTGACGCCGTCCAGCGCGCGGAACTGGCCGTCGCGGTAGGTCTTGCTGACGTTGCTGAAACGCAGGGCGGGCGGACCGCCGGCCGGCACGGACATGGCGGCCGACTGTTGTGGGGGGCTTGCGGGCATGGGCGGCGATTGTAGGGAGCGGGCCCATCCCGTGCCCGCCTGGGGTCATGACAGAATGCGGTCACCTCCCCCACCCCTCAACGCCCCCGGGCCCATGGCCACCAAGAAGCCGCGCCGCACCGCCGAACGCATCCTCGAAGTCACGCTGGACCTGTTCAACCGCTTCGGCGAGCCGAACGTCTCCACCACGCTGATTTCGGCGGAGCTCGGCATCTCGCCCGGCAACCTGTACTACCACTACCCGGCCAAGGACGAGCTGATCAACGCGCTGTTCAACCGCTACGACAAGGCCTTGTCGGAGCTGCTGGGGGCGGTGGGCAACGTGCGCAACGTGGAGGACGCCTGGCTGTTCTTCCACATGCTGTTCGAGCTGATCTGGCAGCACCGCTTCCTGTACCGGGACCTGAACGACCTGCTGTCGAAGAACCGCAAGCTGGAGACGCACTTCCAGCACGTGCTGGAACAGAAGACGCAGGCGATGGTCGGGATGCTGGGCGGCCTGCAGGCCAGCGGCGCACTGACGATGCAGGTGCGCGAGGCGGTGCCGACGGCCAACGCGATGGTGGTGCTGCTGAGCTACTGGCTGAGCTACGAATATGTGCGCGATCCGCGCAACGCGCTCGAGCCCGAGCGCGCCGGCGAGGCGCTGATGCGTGGCGCCTTCCACGTGCTGGGCCTGCTGCTGCCCTACCTGGAACCGGGCTCCCGGGACCACCTGTTCCAGCTGGCGGGCAAGTACCAGCCGCAGGCGGGTGGCACCCCTCAAGCATGAATGGGCGAGTTCCGCCATCGGGACTCGATGCTCGCTTGACGCTTGTCAAACCCCATCTCGTTTGACTCATCACGACCAGTCAGATTGACTGGATTGAGTCATGTTCGTCCGCAGCTCGATGAATACGGTTCAGGGGCGGCGTTTTGCCGCTGACCTTGACGGAGCATTGAATGCAGTCCAACGACTCTCCGCGCTGGAGCCGCAGCGCTGCGCCCTGGGCCCCGTCGTCCTTGATGATCGACTGGGAGCAACTGCGAGCCCTGGGGTCGACGGGGTTCGTCATTCGCTACGGCCTGCTGCGGATGGCACCGGCGCTGGCGGCGCCGACGATCGGCTTGGTGATCTTCAGGGACACCCCCTTGCCCCTGACTCGCTGGCTCGTCTTGGCGGCGATGTTCCTCGGCCTCGGCATCGTCTGGGGCATCGCGACCTGGCGAACCTGCGAGTCACGCTGGGATCGAGCACGCTCGATTGACGCGCCAGACGACTAGCAGCAAGCCCGGGTCCGGCCCTCCGCACAAACCCTGGATTCGTGCGAAGCCGGACCCCCTGGTCGCGGTTGGCGGCGAAAAACGACACCCTATAAATTAGGGATATCGCATTCACCGACATCAAGGGACCGATTCCATGAAGCGCCTCCTGACCACCGCCGCCCTGCTGGCCCTGATCGCTCCGCTGGCGCACGCCGCCACCGCCGAGAACGCCGACGCCAAGGCCCTGCGCGCCGAGTGCGCCTCCGCCAACACGGTGAAGTTCGACCAGGCCGCCGCCGCCAACGAGTACCGCTTCGTCTACAACCGCGGCGAGTACCGCGGCGAAGCCACCTCCGGCCAGGCCGTCGCCTGCGGCCAGACCCAGTACGCCGAGTACCTGGCCAGCGCCGACCCGGTCCGCGTGATGTCCGCCTACCCGACTGCCGCGGGCCGCCCGCAACCGGCCAAGAAGGCCGGCAAGTAAGCGCATCGCCGGCCGGAGCCTGTGGGCTCCGGAACGACAACGCCGCCCGAGGGCGGCGTTTTTCATGGCGCCGACGCGGACGGCGGCCCGGGGGTCAGGACTTGACCTCCCACGGCAGCATCAGCGCGAGCGTGAGCAACTGCTGGAATTCGGGCTCGAAGTGGGCCACGATGCGCTCCGGGTCGGGACACAGGCCGGCGTCGGCGATCAGGCCGAACTGCACCTGGCCGGCGTAGGTCAAGATGCTGATGCCCAGGCTCATGTCGCCCGCCTGCGGCGCCCAGAACATCACCCGCTCGACGGCCGAGCCGCACAGCTGCAAGGCCTGGGCCGGCCCGGGCACGTTGGTCATCAGCGCCGTCGCCTTGCGCGACAGCGTCTTCAGCATCGCCCGCTGGGCGGCCTTCTCGACCGACCCCGAGGTCGCCATCAGCCCCATGGCCAAGGCGGGCTGCAGGCTGTTCTTGAGCGCCTGCGTCTGCGCATGCACCGCGTACAGCCGCTTGACCGGATTCGTGATGCCCACGGGCAGCGGCAGCGGCACCATGCCGAAGCGGTTGCCCAGCTGCCAGGCGGTCTCCAGCGGGCGCAGGTTCACCGGCACCAGCGCGCGGATCTCCTGGCCCTCGGTGTCGTCGCCGTGTTCGCGCAGGTAGAGTCCCAGGGCGCCGGCGACGCAGTTCAGCAGCACGTCGTTCACCGATACGTTCATCGACTTGCCGACCGCCTTGACCGCGTCCAGCGGCAACGGCGATCCCCAGGCGACGCGCTTGGCGCGTCCGGCCTTGCCCTTGAGACGGGTCTTCGCGTCATCGGGCGCCTCGGTGAGCGCCGCGGCGTCCTTGAGCACCTGCCTGCCCAGACGCTCCGCCGGGGAGACCTCCGACTGGCCCGATCCCGCCTGCTCCTGGATCTCGCGAACCGTCCAGGCGTTGATCGGCTTGACCATCGCGTCGGCCAGCCATTCGGGCTCGGCGGCGTCGTCGGCGGCGCCCTTCGTGTTCCTCGCCCCCTGGGTGCCCTTCGCTTCCTTCGCGACATGGGACGCCTTGCCGCCCTTCGCGGCGGGCGCCTTCGGCGGTGCGTCGCCGCCGTCCGTGATCGACAGCAGCACTGCGATCAAGGCGATGCCGTCGGCGATGCAGTGATGCACGCGGGCAATGAGCGCGCTGCTGCCGTCGTAGTGCTCGATCAGGTGCAACTGCCAGAGCGGGCGCGAAGGATCAAGCGGCTCCGCGGCCAGATCGGCGAGCCGGTCCTGCAGCGCACCCTCGAGCGGCCGGCCCCGGCGGCGAGTCAGCGTCTCGGGAATGACATGGCTGGCGATGTCGACCTCGGCGTCCTCGACCCACCAGGCGCTGTCACCGGACTCCACGACCCGCTGGCGGAAACGCCGGAAACGCAGCAGGCGCTCGGCGACCCGCGCGCGCAGGTCGTCGAGCGTGATGGCGGGCTTCAGCAGCAGCACGCCATGGATGACCATGCGATTGGCTTCGGTGTCCAGGCGCAGCCAGGCGGTGTCGACCTTGGACATCGGCTCGGCCCCCGACGGCAAGGGCGCGAGACGACCATTGCCGGCCTTCCCTGTCGGCTTCGCGATCTTCACGGCCTTGGCGACCTTCGCGACCTTGCCGGCCGCGGACGACGGGGACTTGACGCGCTTGCGGGTGGACGGGCTCGACGCGGTGGGGGTGGGCAAAACGGTCTCCTGGACGGACGGGGTCGACGGACGAGGCGATCAAGCCCGGATCATGCGTCATCTAGAGAGGCGGCCCCAGTCCGGACGTGGGGGTGGGATGGGTAACATCGCGGCCGTCCGTCCCGATTGTCGCCAACGGGACGCCCTGCTCACCGCCACGGGAGACACACCATGAGCCTGAAGGACCAATTCGACGCCGCCGTCGCCGATTCCAAGAATCTGCCCGAGCGCCCGGACAACCAGACGCTGCTGAAGCTCTACGCACTGTTCAAGCAGGCATCGGCCGGCGATGTCGAGGGCGATCGCCCCGGCATGACGGACTTCGTCAACCGCGCCAAGTGGGACGCCTGGAAGACCCTCGAGGGCAAGACCAGCGACGAGGCGATGCAGGACTACATCGACCTGGTCGAAGGCTTGAAGTAAGCCGTCAGGCGCCGGCGCCTGAGCCGGTCAAGCCATGAGGCCGCCCCGCAAGGGCGGACTTTTTGCCTTTGGAGGCCAGCATCCCGGCACGCCCGGGCGAAAAGTCGTCATCGAACGCCGTCAGGCCTTCGACCGGAAGTGCAGGTGCCCAGCGGCCACATGACTCCAGCCAAAAGAGCGCCTCGTTCGCGACATCGTCAAATCGCACCGCCCTGAAGTTCGATCCCAACGAAACCGTGTGGCTCCACCAAGCCAGGCGGCGCTCCGACAATGCATCCTTCGAAAACTGCTGCAGTCCGGCCACGAGCATGAATGTGGTGTCCACTGGGCGCCTGCAATCAGCAATGAGCGTCGCGACCTTCTGGCTCAAGGTCGCGTGATAGCCGGCGAAATGCCAGTCCATCAGCTGGCTGAAGCCGTCGAGGAAGTCGCGCCCCCAGTAATGGAACGTCCGTCCACGCGCTTCAAAGAGCGTATTGGGCAACGCCCCCTGGAATTCGATGAGAACGAGTCGGGGCGGCAGGTCGGCAGCGTGCGGAACCTCCAGCAACGCGAAATCGGCCCGCATCTCTCCGAGGATGAACTCTCGGGCGACGTAATGAGGAGGCGGGCGACCGGAAGCATGAGCCAGCAACGCCATGCGCGCTGTCGTGCTACCGAACCAATCCAACAGTTCCTGCTCCTTCAAGCCCTCCGGCCCAACGGTTTGCAACCACCGCTTGAGAATGAGTGCTTCGTCGAGCGAATCGTCGCTCGAGTGATCGCAGCGATGAAAGTGATTCCCGAGAAGGCATGTACGTTTCGGGGGTGGGCGACTACTGGACATTTCAGTGGGACCTCCACACGGGCAACTGACTCAGCAGCGCTTCAATCGACACCCGGTCCGGATCGCGACGCACGACCATGAAGTAGCGGTCGAATCGAGCATCCAGCTGGCACATCTCGAAGCTATTGGCCGTTGGCCAGAACTTCAGTTCATTCGCCGCCAGTGCTGCGTAGAGCGCGCGCTGACGGCGGTGCGGCCACCATTCCAAGGTCCAGGTGGCGATCTTGGTGACGTGAATCCTGCTCCCCTTTTTCGGGAGCACGAGTCCATACAGACAGGCATCGACAATCCTGAGATTGCCCTGCCGATCGCGGGCCGACCTGGAACGCGACGATGGGGAGGTCCGATTCAGTGTGATCACTTGCGGCTCCGTCAGGAGATAAGAAGCCGCTCACTCTAGAAGCGCGGACGGGGGCAAGTCAGCGGCCGGGCATGACATTTGTCAAAGGCCATTCAGACTCCCACCTCAGAGGGCAGGCTCACCCTTCGGAGGGTGGACTCACTGCCGCCCCAGCGCCGCCCTTCGCTCTTCCTTCGGCAGCTTCGCCAGCCGCTGCACCTCGGCGTAAAAGCGCGGCCAGTCCGAGCCCTGGCGCTCGAACAGCCGGACGAAGTCCGGCACCAGGTCCGTGTAGCTGCCCTGGATCGCCAGCGCCGGCGTGTTCAGGCCCAGCACCCAGCGGTCGAAACGTGTGTCGCCGTTCCAGCGATCGCGCTTCATCGTCTCGTAGTCCGTGCGCAGCTTCGCGAAGACCGCTGCCTTGCCGGCTCGCTTCTCGTCGTCGCTGGCCGTGCTGCGGAAGACCTCCTGCAACTGCTCCCGCGTCGACTTGAGCAGGGCCTGGATCTCGTCCTGCCTCCGCCGCGACTGCTCGTCGTCGCGCAGCGCCTCGGGCCGGTCCTTCAGCCAGCGCGCCACGCCGATCTGCTCGACCGCAGTCGCGAAGCTCTCGTTGAACGCGGTGTCGTCATTGGCGTAGGCGACCTGGTGCGCCAGCTCGTGGAAGATCATCCGCGCGAGTTGTGCCTCCGGGTACCGGATGAAGGTGTTCAGCAGCGGATCGCCACCGATCCAGTTGCTCCAGCCCAGCGACGAATACGCGGGCACGCCGTAGACGTAAGGCTCCAGGCCCTCCTTGCGGAGTTCCTGCGCGAGCTCGCGCGCGTCGTGCGGATCGAAGTAGCCGCGATACCCGGCGCAGCCCATGATCGGATAACACCAGGTCTTGAGCTGCAGGCTCAGCTCCGGCGTCGCGACCACGTTCCACACGGCCGAGCCGCGCTTCAGGTCGGCATAGCGGCGGTAGCTGTCGTTGTCGGGCAGCCTGAGCTCCGCCGACGCGTAGTCGCGCAGGGATTTCGACAGCTCCAGCTGCTTGCGCACCTCGGGATCGAGGTCCTGCTGCCCGAGCCACTCGTCGACCGGCTTGGCCGCGCGGACCAGCGACAGGTGGCCCGACAAGGACTGCCCGTAATACGACAACTGCGCGCAGCCGCCGAGCGCCGACATCGCCAGCAGCAGCGGCACGATCAACATCGCCAGCACCAGCCCGCGCACGCGACCCGTCATGGCCTCGTCGCCCCGTTGCCCCGCATGTCCGCCCGCATCATCACGTCCCCTCACGTCCGATCACGCCGGGGCCACGTCGACCAGGCAGTCGTAGAAGCAGGGCGCCCGCCCCAGGTCCGTCAGCCGCTGGTGCGTGACCTCGTTGACGTTGCGTCCGTCGGCCCCCAGCTTGCGCCACCAGATGCCCAGACCGTGCACGACGCCGTCGCGCGCCCGGGCGCTGACGTCCAGCTTGCACGCGTAGCTGCCGCGATCGTTGAACACGCGCACCAGCTGGCCATCGGACAGGCCACGCGCCGCCGCGTCGCCGGCGCTCATCTCGAGCACCTGCTCGCCCTCGATGTCGCGCAGGCTCTTCACGTTGACGAAGGTGCTGTTCAGGTGGTTGCGCGCCGGCGGCGAGATCATCGCCAGCGGGTATCGCGCCGCCAACGCCGGCGTGCTCGCGCGGCTCTCGTAGTTCGGCACATAGTCCGCGCCGCGCGCGTTCGCCTTGCCGCTGGCCGACGGGAATCCCCCCTCGGCGAACGGCGCCTCCGCCAGGGGCAGCTTGAACCAGCCGCGCTCGCGCAAGCGCGCCAGGTCGACATCGTCCCGGAAAGCCTGGCGCAGCAGCGCCTCGTCGTCGTCATGGAAGGCCGGCTCGTCGAAGCCCATCGCCGCGGCCAGCGCGCGGAACACCGCCGTGTTCGGACGGGCCTCGCCCAGCGGCGCGATCGCCGGCTCGTTGACCAGCACGTCGGTGTGGCCGTAGCTGGTGTGGATGTCCAGGTGCTCCATCTGCGTCGTCGCCGGCAGCACGTAGTCGGCCAGGTCCGCCGTGTCGGTCATGAAGTGCTCGAGCACCACCGTCAGCAGGTCCTCCCGCTGGAAGCCCGCCACCACCTTGGGCGACTCCGGCGCCACCGCGACCGGATTGCTGTTGTAGACGATCACCCCCTCGATCTTCGGTCCGAATTCCGCCGAGGCCTCGCGCAGCAGGTCGTCGCCGATCGTGCTCATGTTGATCGTCCGGGACGGCCGCCCGGCGCGCAGCTCCGGGCACTCCAGCGCCGGGTTCTTGAACGGCGCGAACCAGCCCGAGCTCGACAGCAGCAGGCCGCCGGCCCGATGGCGCCACGCGCCGGTCAGGCACGGCAGCAGCGCGATCAGCCGCACCGCGTTGCCGCCGCCACGCACGCGCTGCATGCCGTAGTTCAGCCGGATCGCCGCGGGCGCCAGCGTGGCGTAGTCGCGCGCCAGGCCGCGGACCTCGTCCGCCGTCAGGCCGCACTCGGCCGCGGTGCGTTCGGGTGTCCACGCGAGCGCCTTCGCCCGGAGTTCGTCCCAACCCTCGACATACCGGAAGAGGTAGTCGTGGTCCAGCCAGTCATGGGCGACCAGCTCATGCATCAGCCCCAGCGCGAGCGCGCCGTCCGTGCCCGGCAGCAGCGCCAGGTGCTGGTGGCACTTGTCGGCGGTCTCGGTCTTGCGCGGATCGATGCAGACCAGCTTCGCGCCGTTGCGCTTGGCCTGGTTCGCGAAGGTCCAGAAATGCAGGTTGGAGGCGATCGAGTTGCTGCCCCAGATCACGATCAGCCTGGCCTCGGCGAAATGCGGCAGGTGCATGCCGACCTTGTGGCCGTAGGTCGCCGCCAGCCCCGCGCCGCCCGCCGAAGCGCAGATCGTGCGGTCCAGCAGCGAGGCGCCCAGCCGGTTGAAGAAACGCCCGGCCATCGCCTCGCCCTGCAGCATCCCCATCGTGCCGGCGTAGCTGTAGGGCAGGATGGCCTGCGGGTCGCGCGCCGCGATGGCCTTCAGGCGGCCGGCGATCTCCGCGATCGCCTGGTCCCAGCCGATGCGCTCGAAACGCGGCGCCTCGTGCTTGGCGCTGACCCGCTTGAGCGGGTGCAGCACCCGTTCCTCGTGATAGGTGCGCTCGGGGTAGCGCGACACCTTCGTGCACAGCGCGCCATGGGTGCTCGGATGCTCCGGCTGTCCTTGCACCTTCACCACGCGGCCGTCCTCGACCGTGATGCGCAGCGCGCAGGTGTCCGGACAATCGTGCGGGCAGGCGCCCTTGACGATGCGGGAGCCGCGGTCGGCGGGCTGTGGCGGGAGGTTCACGAGGGGTTCCGGGAGGACGGACGACAGGCGTCAACTATTGCACAGGCGCCACACCCTTGCGATTTCTTACCCGACTCTGTGACAACGCTGGACGAATGAAAGGCTAAGCTCGCGCGCTGGGGGGCCGAAATAGGTCGTGTCGAGCCTCCTGCCGCGCCCGCTTCCCCAGCGGCCGTCATAACATCTATCGCACCCTCTGGGAGCCCCTCTTGGATCGCCGCCAACTCCTCGCCACCGCCAGCGCCCTGGGCGCCTTCGCCACCCTGCCCATTCCGACGGCCGTCCGCGCGCAAGGCAAACGCCTGGTGCTGGGTCAATCGGTGCCGCTGACCGGCGCCGCGGCTCAGCTGGGCATCCAGATGCAGGCCGGCGCCAAGCTGTTCTTCGACGCCCAGAACGCCGCCGGCGGCATCAACGGCACGACCATCGAACTGCGCACGCTGGACGACGGCTACGAGCCCGACCGCTGCAAGGCCAACACCGAGAAGCTGATCAGCGACGACGTCTTCGCGCTGTTCGGCTACGTCGGCACGCCGACCTCGCTGGCCGCGCTGCCGCTGGTCAACCAGAACAAGATCCCCTTCATCGCCCCCTTCACCGGCGCCGAGGCGCTGCGCGACCCCTTCAGCCCGTGGGTCTACCATGTGCGTGCCTCGTACTACGACGAGACCGCGCTGATCGTGAAGCAGCTGACCCAGCTGGGCCTGATGCGCATCTCGGTCTTCCACCAGAACGACGCCTACGGCAAGGCGGGCCTGGACGGCGTGGTGCGCGCGATGAAGCCGCTGGCAATCCAGCCGCAGGCCACGTCGACGGTCGAGCGCAACAGCGTCGACGTCGCCAAGGCCGTCAAGGACCTGGTGCAGAACGGCGCGCCGCCCGAGGCCATCGTCATGATCAGCGCCTACAAGAGCTGCGCCGCCTTCATCCGCGCCGCGCGCAAGGCCGGCTACGGCGGCGTGTTCTACAACGTGTCCTTCGTCGGCACGCAGTCGCTGCTGGACGAGCTGGGCAAGGACGCGATGGGCGTGGTCGTCAGCCAGGTGATGCCCTACCCGTTCGGCTCGCAGGTCGGCGTGGTCCACGAGTACCAGCAGGCCGCCACCAAGGCCGGCCAGAAGTTCAACTACACCGCCATCGAGGGCTACATCGGCGCCAAGGTCATCAGCGAGGGCATCCGTCGCATGACCCGCCAGACCCGCGAGGGCCTGTGCGCGGCGCTGGACACGCTGTCGAACTACAACGTCGGCGGCTTCAACGTGAACTTCAAGCCCAACAAGCATGTGGGTTCCAGCTTCGTCGAGATGACGATGCTGACCAGCGACGGGCGCGTGAAGCGCTGACGGGTACACTGGTCCGACCACAGCGGCGCCGCCCTGAGCGGCGCCGCGGCCTTTCTGGCTCGCGGCAAGCCCGACGCGCTGTCGCGACGACATCGGAGTGCCCGCACATGAAGCTGATCGAACCCATCCTGGCCGACGCCCCGGCCATCGCCAAGCTGCGACGCGACCTGCACGCGCATCCGGAGCTCTGCTTCCACGAGGACCGGACCGCGGACGTGGTCGCGAAAGCCCTGACCGACTGGGGCATCGAGATCCACCGCGGCCTGGGCAAGACCGGCGTGGTCGGCATCATCAAGGGGCGCGACGGCGGCGCCAGCGGCCGCACGCTGGGCCTGCGCGCCGACATCGACGCGCTCCCGATCACCGAGCACAACACCTTCGCCCACGCCAGCAAGCATCCCGGCAAGATGCACGCGTGCGGCCACGACGGCCACACCGCGATGCTGCTGGCGGGCGCCAAGCACCTGGCGGCGCACCGCGACTTCGACGGCACCGTCTACGTCGTGTTCCAGCCGGCCGAGGAAGGCGGCGGCGGCGCCCGCGAGATGATCAAGGACGGGCTGTTCCGCCAGTTCCCGATGGAGGCGATGTTCGGCATCCACAACTGGCCGGGCATGGCCGCCGGACAGTTCGCGCTCAAGACCGGGCCGGTCTTCGCCTCGAGCAACGAGTTCAAGGTCGTCATCAAGGGCAAGGGCGCGCACGGGGCGATGCCGCACCTGGGCACCGACCCGGTGGTGGTCGCGGCGCATCTGGTGCAGGCCTACCAGACCATCATCACGCGCAACAAGCGGCCGATCGACGCGGGCGTGATCTCGGTGACGATGATCCACGCCGGCGAGGCCACCAACGTCATTCCCGAGCGCTGCGAGCTGCAGGGGACGGTCCGCACCTTCACGCTGGAGACGCTGGACCTGATCGAACGCCGGATGAAGCAGATCACCGAGGCGACCGGCGAGGCCTTCGAGGTGCAGTGCGAGTTCTCCTTCCACCGCAACTACCCGCCGACGATCAACCACCCCGCCGAGACCGACTTCGTCCGCGGCGTGCTGACCGAGATGCTGGGCGCTTCCAACGTGCAGGCGTTCGAACCCACCATGGGCGCGGAGGACTTCAGCTACTACCTGCAGGAAGTGCCGGGCTGCTACTTCCTGATCGGCAACGGCGACGGCAGCCATCGCGAGGGCGGGCACGGACTCGGTCCCTGCATGCTGCACAACCCCAGCTACGACTTCAACGACGAACTGATCCCGCTGGGCGGATCGATGTGGGTCCGGCTGGTCGACGCCTGGTTCAAGCAGCCCCGGCCCGCCAAGGCTTGAGCGACCAGGCCGTCACTCCCCTTCCGCCGACATCCGCCAGCCGGACATCTCCAGCCCTCTGCCCGATAGCCGTCCGATGACCAGCCCGATCGCGCCCGACCAGGAAAAGACCGTTCTCGACGATACCCACCGCTGGTTGCAGCGGGCGGTCATCGGCCTGAACCTGTGCCCCTTTGCCAAGAGCGTCGAGGTCAACCAGCGGCTGCGCACCGTCGTCAGCGCCGCGCGCACGCCGGAGGACCTGCTGAAGGACCTGGCGCGCGAGCTGCTCGCGCTCAACCGCGCCGACCCGGACGAGACCGAGACCACGCTGCTGGTGCATCCCTGGGTGCTGAACGACTTCCTCGACTTCAACGACTTCCTGGGCGCGGCCGACGCGCTGGTCGAGGACCTCGAGCTCGACGGCGTGCTGCAGGTCGCGAGCTTCCACCCGGACTACCAGTTCGACGGCACGGACGCGGACGACGTCGACAACTACAGCAACCGCTCGCCCTATCCCACGCTGCACCTGCTGCGCGAGGAGAGCATCGAACGGGCGGTCGAGTCCATGCCGGACACCGACGCGATCTACGAGGCCAACATCGACACGCTGCGCCGCATCGGCCGCAAGGGTTGGGACGCGCTGGACCTCGACGCCAAGCTGCCGCTGGCGCAGCGCACGACGCGCGAGGATTGACCGTCGCCCCCTCTGCTGCAAGCGAGGAAGGGAAGAGGCTTCAGGACTGCCGGCGCCGCTGGCCCTCACCCCCGCCCTCTCCCGCAAGCGGGAGAGGGAGCAAGAGGGGCCTGCGCCACGAGCGGAGTCGGTCGGACTCCCTCTCCCGCTTGCGGGAGAGGGTGGGGGTGAGGGCTTCGGTCGCCGCAGACCTGATGTCCTGATTTGACCGCGACTGGTCCGCAGCCGAAGCGACGAGGGAGTCCGTCACCGGCACGATGACGTCCGTCAACCACTGCCTGATGGAGCCCTCGATGACCGCCGCCCTCCGTGCCGCCCCCGCTTCCGACACCGCCGTCGTCCTGATCGACGTCCAGGAGTCCTTCCGCCACCGCCCGTACTGGGACCCGGCCGGCTTCGACGCCTACCTCGCGCGTACCAACGCCCTGCTCACCGGGGCCGTCGAACGCGGCCTGCCGATCGTGCGCATCCTCCACACCGACGGTCCGGCCACGCCGGAGAACCCGTTCTCGCTGGTCAGCGGCCATGTCCGCCCGATGGCCGAACTGGCGCAGGTGCCGATCGCCGCCGAGTTCCTCAAGCAGCGCCACAGCGCCCTGGCCGGGACGGGCCTGTCGATCTGGCTGATCGAGCACGGCATCCGCCGGCTGATCGTCGCGGGCATCCGCACCGAGCAGTGCTGCGAGACCACCACCCGCCACGCCAGCGACGAGGGCTGGCGCGTCGACTACGTGACCGAGGCCACCCTGACCTTCCCCATCCGGCATGCGAGCGGGGTGGTGGTCGGCGTGGACGAGCTGAAGCTGCGCACGGAAGTGGCGCTGCAGGACCGTTTCGCGCAGATCGTGACCGTCGAGCAGGCGCTCGCCCGTGCGTCTCGGGACGTGCCCGCCCTCGCCGCCTGAACGCGATCCGCGCATACTGCGCCGATGTCCCGTTCCGACTTCCGAGCCGTTCCTGGCTCCAGATCCGACGGCGATCGCGACGCCGATCGCGGCGCCCTTCCCGTCGATGTCTGGATCCTGGTCGAGCACCACACCCTGCTGCTCGACCTGGCCGGCGCCGCGGAGGCGCTCCGGCTCGCCAACCAGGCCCTGCGCCGGCGCGGCGAGCCGGAGGCGTTCCGCCTGCGGTACTGCGCCGCGAGCGCATCGGTGTCCAGTTCTGTCGGACTGATGCTCGCCGCGCTCGAACCGCTACCGGAGCTCGGCGCGCGGGACTGGCTGATCCTGAGCGGCCGCCGCCATCCGCATCCGGACGACCCGGCGCCCGGCGTGGCCGAACGGGAGGAAGAACTGACCATCGAACGCTGGCTGCACCGCGAAGGCCTCGCGCTGCTGGCCGGCGGCCAGGGCCGCTTGCTCAGCATCTGCGCCGGCGCGTTGCTGGCGGCGCGGGCCGGCCTGCTCGACGGGCGGCGGTGCACCACGCACCACGAGTCGCTCGATGCCCTGCGCGAGGCTGCGCCGCGAGCCGACGTGCAGTCGAACCGGGTGTTCGTGCTCGACGGTCCGCTGGCCAGCAGCGCCGGCATCACCGCGGGCATCGACCTGGTGCTGGCCTTGATCGCCGAACACTGCGGCGAGGCGATCGCCGCCTCGGTGGCGCAGGTCATGGTGGTCTACCTGCGCCGCGGCGCGCAGGATCCCGAGCTGTCCCCGATGCTGGCGCACCGCCACCACCTGCATCCCGCGCTGCACCGCGTGCAGGATGCCGTCTGCGGCGACCCGCGCGCGGACTGGAGCCTGGCGCGCATGGCCGAGGTGGCCCACGTCACGCCGCGGCACCTGACGCGCCTGTTCGCGCAGCATGGCGGCACGACGCCGCTGGACTATGTCCGCGCGATCCGATTGGAACTGGCGCGCCGCGAACTGTCGCGCGGCGTCCGTCCGGCGCAGGCCGCGCTTGCGGCTGGTTTCAGCTCCGACCAGCAGTTGCGCCGCACGCGCCGCCGCCTGAACGCGCAGCCCTGAAGATTTGCGGCGACTCCACCAGCGACGGTCGAAGTACGTCGAGCTGGCGGCGCCGGTGCCCCTCGAAGCGAACCCTGAGCGAAGCGAAGACTGTGAGCGCAGAGGGGCACCGGCGCCGCCGGCTGAGGTTCTGGCCCGACGCTTGCCCACCCTGTCCGCGAGCGCCGACTTAGCACAAACTACAGAAATCCAAGTCAAGCGGGTTTCGTGCACTTCTGGTAACTTGCGCGCCCACAGTGAACGAGGAGCGGCATTTGAACGATTGGTTGAAGCGACTGGAGGCCCTGGATCCGGCCCGTCTGGCAGGCATGCGCCGCGGCGTGGAGAAGGAGAGCCTGCGCGCGCAACCGACTGGGGGTTTGCTGGCGCTGACGCCGCATCCGACGGCGCTTGGTTCCGCGCTGACGCACGAGACCGTCACCACCGACTTCAGCGAATCGCAGCTCGAACTGATCACTGGCGTGCACGCGTCGGCCGAGGACTGCGAGCGTCAGCTGACCGAGATCCACCAGGCCGTCTATCGCAGCCTGGGCAATGAATTGATGTGGGCGTCGAGCATGCCGTGCCTGCTGCCTGCCGACGAAACCATTCCGATCGGGCGCTACGGCGCTTCCAACATCGGCCGTGCCAAGAGTGTCTACCGCATGGGCCTGGGCCACCGCTACGGGCGGCGCATGCAGACGATTTCCGGCATCCACTACAACTGGTCGATGCCGGGCCTGGACAACGCGGACCACTTCGCGCTGATCCGCAACTTCCGCCGTCACTCCTTCCTGCTGCTGACCTTGTTCGGCGCCTCGCCGGCGCTGTGTTCGAGCTTCGTGGCGGGCCGCGAGCACGGCCTGCAGCCGCTGACGGACGGCACGCTGCACATGCCCTACGGGACCTCGCTGCGCATGGGCCGGCTCGGTTACCAGAGCGATGCGCAGGCTTCGCTGGCGGTCAGCTACAACAGCATCGACGGCTACGCGGCCTCGCTGCAGGATGCGCTGACGCGGCCCTATCCGGCGTACGAGAAGGTCGGCGTCGTGAACCCGGGCGGCGAGTACAACCAGTTGTCGACGACGCTGCTGCAGATCGAGAACGAGTTCTACGGCACGATCCGGCCCAAGCGGACGATCCGTTCAGGCGAACGTCCGCTGCATGCGCTGCGCGAGCGCGGCGTCGAATACATCGAGGTCCGCTGCATGGACCTGGACCCCTTCGAGCCGGTCGGCATCGCCGCGGGCACGATGCGGTTCCTGGACCTCTTCCTGCTGCACTGCTGGCTGACCGACAGCCCGAACGACACGCCGGAGGAACTGGGCGCGCTGGCGCGCAACCAGCACCGCACCGCGTCGGCCGGACGCGAGCCGGGCCTGACGCTGGAACGCTGCGGCGGCGAGGTCCTGCTGCGCGACTGGGGCCGCGAGCTGCTGGCCGAGTTCGCGCCGATCGCGGCCAAGGTCGATGCTGCCCTGGGCGGTTCGCTCTATCGGGAAGCCCTGGCGCAGGCGGTCGAGCGCTGGGACGATCCGGAGCAACTGCCGTCGGCCCGCGTGCTGGCGGCGATGCGGGCGCGACACCAGTCTTCGCACCTCTCCTTCGTCGCGACGCAATCGGAGGCTTCGCGTCGGCACGTGCTGGAGCAGCCGATGCCCGAGGGCCTGATGGCGCGCTTCGAGCAGTCGGCACGCGCCTCGCTGGACGCGCAGGCCGCGATCGAGGCCGCCGATACGGTCGACTTCGAGACCTTCCGGCGCCAGTACCTCGATCCCGCGCAACTGAACGGCTGACCGCCGGGTTGAGGCCGTCCGCGGCCGGCCTCAACCCGGCAGCGGCGAACTCCGCAGCTCGTCGTGCCGCTTCTGCAGCTCCTGGCGCAGCTTCTTGCGCTCCAGCGCCGCGTCCCAGCGGCGCTTCTCGTCCGGCGTGCTGGGCGTGAGCGGCGGCACCGGCACGGGGCGGCCGTCCTCGCCCACCGCCACCATCGTGAAGAAGCAGCTGTTGGCGTGGCGCACCACCTGGTCGCGGATGTTCTCGGTCACCACCTTGATGCCGATCTCCATCGACGAGGTGCCGGCGTAGTTCACCGAGGCCAGGAAGCTCACCAGCTCCCCGACATGGATCGGCTGGCGGAACATCACCTGGTCCACCGACAGCGTCACCGTGTAGCGGCCCGCGTAGCGGCTGGCGCAGGCGTAGGCGACCTGGTCGAGCAGCTTCAGGATGGTGCCCCCGTGCACGTTGCCGGAGAAGTTGGCCATGTCCGGTGTCATCAACACCGTCATCATGAGTTGGTGGGAAGGCAGGTCCATGGCGCGGGATCCTACTCCCCCTTCCGGCGCTTGCCGCTGACACGGACGTCGGTTAGGGTGCGCGCCAGGAGAGTCCAATGGTCCAGGTCCAGCAGCCCAACATCGTGGAAACCCGCGGTGCCCAGATGTTCCCCGCGCTCGGCGTCGCCGACATCGCGCGCGTCGCCCGTTTCGGCCGGTTCCGGCGTTATTCCCAAGGCGAGTGGGTCGTCCGCGCCGGCGACGCCGGCATGGGCATGATCCTGATCCTCAGCGGCGAGATCACCGTCTCGCAACGCGACAGCCTCGGCCACGTGACGCCGATCCACCGGCACGGCCCCGGCGGTTTCCTCGGCGAGGTCGGCCAGCTCAGCGGCCGGCCGTCCTTCATCGACGCGATGGCCGAGACCGAGGTCGAGGCCGTCGACGTCAGCCCGCCGCAGCTGCGCGCGCTGCTGATCGCGGAAGCCGACCTCGGCGAGCGCCTGACCCGCGCCTTCATCCTGCGCCGCGTCGGGCTGATCGAGGCCGGCGCCAGCGGCGCGACGCTGATCGGCCGCGCCAAGTCGGCGCCGGTGATGCGGCTGCGCAGCTTCCTGGGCCGCAACGGCTATCCGCACCAGCAGCTCGAGCCCGACCAGAACGACGACGCCAAGGCCCTGGCCGACCAGTACATGTCCGACGGCGTGCAGATGCTGGTCATCTGCCCCGGCGGCGAAGTGCTGGTCGATCCGACCGACGACGAAGTCGCCCGCTGCATGGGCATCGTCGACATGCGCGAACGCCCCGACCTGTACGACGTCGCCATCGTCGGCGCCGGGCCCGCCGGGTTGTCGGCGGCGGTGTACGCGGCCTCGGAAGGCCTGTCGGTGCTGGTGACGGACTGCCGCTCGTTCGGCGGCCAGGCCGGCGCGAGCTCCCGCATCGAGAACTACCTCGGCTTCCCGACCGGCATCTCCGGCCAGGCGCTGGCGGGACGGGCCTTCGTCCAGGCCCAGAAGTTCGGCGCGGACATGCTGATCCCCGCCAAGGTCACCGAGATGAGCTGCGAACGCCATGGCGAGGACGACGAACTGCGGCTCTCGCTCGAGGACGGCCGCACCATCCGCGCCCGCACGGCGGTCATCGCCACCGGCGCGCGCTACCGCCGGCCCGAGCTCGACGCGCTGAGCCGCTTCGAGGGCAAGGGCGTCTGGTACTGGGCCTCGCCGATCGAAGCCCGCATCTGCAGCCGGCAGACGGTGGTCATCGTCGGCGGCGGCAACTCGGCCGGGCAGGCGGCGGTCTTCCTTGCCAACCATGCGGCCAAGGTCATCATGCTGATCCGCGGCCCGGGGCTGGCGGCGACCATGTCGCGCTACCTGATCGACCGCATCCAGGGCACGGCCAACATCGAGCTGCAGCCGCACCAGGAACTGTGCGAGCTCGAGGGCGGCGACTCGCTGGAAGCCGTCTGCTGGCGCGACCGCCGCAACGGCCAGGAGCGCCGGCTGGCGCTGCAGCACCTGTTCATGTTCATCGGCGCCGAGCCGGAGACCGGCCTGATCTCCCAGTGCGGGCTGGAACTCGACCCGGCCGGCTTCATCATCACCGGGCGCGCCTGCGCCTGCCCGCTGTCCGAGTACAAGCCGGAGCTGCTCGAGTCGAGCATCCCCGGCGTGTTCGCGGTCGGCGACGTCAGATCGGGCTCGGTCAAGCGGGTCGGCGGCGCGATCGGCGAAGGGGCGCAGGTGGTGGCCAGCATCCACCAGTACCTCGCCCGCCAGGACGCGGCCCGCGCCGAGCGCCTCAGCCCGGCTGCGCTCGCCCGCGCCACCGTCTGAATCCGGGCGGGCAGGCCCGCCGCCTCGTCTTGCCGCCTCATCCCGCCGCCGCCCCGCTCCGCCGGGGCGGTGGCGCGTTCGCTCCCCGATTTGCACACGCACCGGCCTTGACCGATCCGGCTTCGCCATAGAATGCGAATAATTGTTATTTGCAAACCTGGCGCCGCCGATGCTGTCACCCGAATCCCGCCGACTGTGGACCTGGCCGATCGCGCTGGGCGTGCTGAGCACCTCCGGGCTGTTGACCGCGCTGGTGTCGGACGCCTGGGGCGACGTCTGGTCGTGGCTCGGCCTGGGCGTGCCGGTGGCGGTCATCGCCTGGTTTGCCTGGCGCCCGCGGCCGGCCGCGAACAAGGCCTGAGGACATCACGATGCTGAGCTCGCGCGCCATCCGCGTCTGGACCTGGCTCCACAAGTGGACCAGCCTGGTCTGCACGCTGTTCATGCTGCTGCTGTGCCTGACCGGCCTGCCGCTGATCTTCCATCACGAGATCGGCCACCTGCTGGGCGACGAGATCGAGGCGCCCGAACTGCCCGCCGCGATGGACAAGCAGCGCGTGTCGCTGGACGTCATGGCCAAGGCAGCCAACGCGGTGCATCCGCAGATGGTGATCCAGTTCGCCGGCGAGAACGAGGACGACCCGCGCCTGTGGTGGTTCACGCTCGCACCGACGCCGGAACCGACCGACCAGTTCAAGTCGGTGGCCGTCGATGCGCGCACCGGCCTGGCGGTGCGCGAGTACCGCATCGGCGAAGGCTTCATGGACCTGATGTTCCGGCTGCACGTCGACATGTTCGCGGGCCTGCCGGGCAAGCTCTTCCTCGGCCTGATGGGCCTGCTGCTGCTGGTCGCGCTGGTCAGCGGCGTGGTGCTGTACGCGCCCTTCATGCGCAAGCTGACCTTCGGCGAGGTGCGCAAGGACCGCTCGACGCGGGTGAAGTGGCTGGACCTGCACAACCTGATCGGCATCGTGACGCTGGTGTGGTGCTTCGTCGTCGGCGCGACCGGGATGATCAACACCTGGGCGGAACTGCTGGTGCAGTACTGGCAGTACGACAAGGTCACCGCGCTGCTGGCGCCGTACAAGGGCCAGCCGCTGCTGCCCGCCGCCGAGCGCGGACCGCTGCAGGCCTCGATGGACACGGCGATGCGGCACGGCGAGCAGCGCAAGGTCTCGTTCATCGCCTTCCCGGGGACCTCGTTCTCGAGCCCGCACCACAACACCTTTTTCCTGAAGGGCACGACGCCGCTGACCTCCAAGCTGCTGCAGCCGCTGCTGGTCGACGCGAAGACCTCGCAGCTGACGGCCGCACCGGAGCTGCCGTGGTACCTGACGGCGCTGCTGGTGTCGCAGCCGCTGCACTTCGGCGACTACGGCGGCATGCCGATGAAGATCCTCTGGGCGCTGCTGGACATCGCGACCATCGTCGTGCTCGGCAGCGGCCTGTACCTGTGGCTGCGCAAGCCGCAGGGGGCGAGGAGGTCCGCGAAGGGGACCGCCGGCGCCGCCGCGGACCTGGACGACCCGAAGCATCCCGAAACCGCGGCCGCCTGATCGCCAGTCCGCACGATCACTTCCACCGCACATGCCTGATTCGCACAAGTCCGACTCACCCAAGCACCAGATCGAAAGCCTGCAATCGAGCGGCCTGAAGGCCACGCTGCCGCGCATCAAGGTGCTGCAGATCTTCGAGCAATCCGACCAGCGCCACCTCAGCGCCGAGGACGTCTACCGCCAGCTGCTGCTGGAGGAAGCCGACATCGGGCTGGCGACGGTGTACCGGGTGCTGATGCAGTTCGTCGAGGCGGGCCTGCTGGCGCGGCAGCACTTCGAGTCGGGCAAGGCGGTGTTCGAGCTCAACTCGGCGCAGCACCACGACCACATGGTGTGCCTGGCCTGCGGCCGGGTGGAGGAGTTCTACGACGCCGGCATCGAGCAGCGCCAGCGCGAGATCGCCGAGGAGCGCGGCTACGAGCTGGTCGAGCACGCGCTGGCGCTGTACGGCCTGTGCTCGAACCCGGAGTGCCGCGCGAAGCGCAATCGCTGAATCCGAAGCCGCCGCGCCGACAGACCGTGGCGCGGGGCGCACAATCCGGCGCATCCCTGTTGAATACTGTATGGACATACAGTACATTCTCTCCATCGCAGCCAAGCCGGCTGCAGCAGGAGATGGTCATGCAGATGCTCAAGCAAACGGTCTGGTCTTCGTTGAACAACGCGGATGCCTGGGTGGTCTGCATCGGCGTCATGTCCTGCCTCGGTTTGGCGACCGGCTTGCTCGGCTGAGCCGCGATCCTGCTTTGGGCGCCCCGCGTCGTTGCAAATCCTCGCCATAGCGCTGCTATGGCTCCGGTTTGCGCCTAGCGGTGCATCCCAAATCAGGACCGCGGCCCCCCGGGGGCCACGCCTCCAGAGTTCCGTTCGCGGAACACGGCCCCTGCTTCGAGGGGCCACTTTCAGTTCTCAAACCTCTTGTCCATTGGACCGTCCGCTCGACTTGAGCAACGCCCCGACCTCGGTCTGGACGCTGCTCAAGCGGCGGACTTTTTTTGTCCGTCCTGCCCCGCCTTCACGAAATCGACGAAGGCGCGTAGCGGCGCGGGCAGGTAGCGCCGCCCCGGATAGTAGAGGAACGGGCCGCTGAAACTCACCCACCAGTCGGGGAGCACGGGCACGAGCGCCCCGCTGTCGAGATGCGGCCTCATCCAGTCCTCGAAGGTCTGGATGACGCCGCAGCCCGCGACCGCGGTCTCGATGGCCAGGTCCAGGCCGCCGCCCAGGCGCACGACCATCGGTCCGTCGGGATCGACGGTGACGGCTTCGCCGTCGCGCTGGAACTCGTAGGCCGGCATCGTGCCGCTGGGAAAGCGGCCGCGCAGGCAGCGATGGGACAGCAGGTCGCGCGGATGTGTCGGGATGCCGTGCGCGGCGAGGTACGACGGCGACGCCGCCGTCGCCATGCGCTGGACCCGCGGGCCGATGGGGATCGCGATCATGTCCTGCTCCAGCCGCTCTTCATACCGGATCCCGGCGTCGCAACCGGCGGCGAGCACGTCCACGAAGCTCTCGTCGACGGTGAGGTCGAGCTTGATGTCCGGATACGCCTTCAGGAATGCCGGCACGAGGGCGGGCAGCACGAGCCGCGCGGCACTGGCGGGGACGTTCAGGCGCAGCGTGCCCGCCGGGCGTTCCCGGAAGCCGTTGACGACATCCAGGGCCGCCTCGACCTCGCCGAGCGCCGGCCCCAGCCGATCCAGCAATCGCGCCCCGGCTTCCGTCGGCGCGACGCTACGGGTGCTGCGATTCAGCAGCCGGACGCCGAGCCGGGCCTCCAGCCGTCGCACCGCCTCGCTCAACCCGGACGGGCTTTGTCCCGACTGCCGCGCTGCTTCGCGAAAGCCGCCCGACCGTGCCACGGCGAGGAAGGCCGCCAGATCGCCCAGTTCCATTGCAGGTGCCTCACTGTCCTGAATTCCGCACAGCCCGTGCGGACTGGATCCCCTTATCGTACGACTGGCTGCTGCCTACATTCCTTCCAACGACGTCGCCTCCGCCCCCTGTCGATCCACATCGACCCACGTCCAAATCGAAGGAATCTTCATGAGCAGCACCTCTCCCAGCCTTCCCGGCCAGGCCGGCACCTTCCGGCTCGGCAGCCGCGCCGTGACCCGCCTCGCCTACGGCGCCATGCAACTGGCCGGCCCGGGCGTATTCGGTCCCCCCAAGGACCGTGGCGCCGCCGTCGCCGTATTGCGCGAGGCCGTCGCCCTTGGCGTCGACCACATCGACACCAGCGATTTCTACGGGCCGCACGTGACCAACCAGATCATTCGCGAGGCGCTTCATCCCTATCGCGACAAGCTGACGATCGTCACCAAGGTCGGCGCCCGGCGCGGCGACGACGCCTCCTGGCAACCGGCCCAGTCGGCGGCCGAGTTGACCCGGCAGGTCCACGACAACCTGCGCAACCTCGGGCTGGACGTGCTCGACGTGGTCAACCTGCGCAGCATGATCGACGTGCACGGCCCCGCGGAAGGCTCGCTGGAACCGCAGGTCACCGCGCTGGCGGAACTGCAGCGGCAAGGGCTGATCCGCCACGTCGGGCTGAGCAACGTGACGGCCCGCCAGATCGCCGACGCGCGCAGGATCGTCGAGATCGTCTGCGTCCAGAACCAGTACAACCTGGTCCACCGCCGCGACGACGCGCTCGTCGACCAGTTGGCCCGGGAGGGCGTGGCCTACGTGCCGTTCTTCCCGCTCGGCGGGTTCTCGCCGCTCCAGTCCGACACGCTATCGGGGGTGGCCGCCGAGCTCGGGGCAACACCGATGCAGGTGGCGCTGGCCTGGCTGCTGCAGCGGTCGCCGAACCTGGTGCTCATCCCGGGCACCTCGTCGGTCGACCACCTGCGGCAGAACCTGCAGGCGGCTTCGTTGACACTTCCCGCCGGCGCCGTCGCCCGGCTGGATGCCCTGTCGGCTACAGCGGCGTGAGTACCGGCTCACCGGCTTCCCAGCGCCGGGCGTTCTCCAGGAACAGGTCGACGGTGGCCTGGACCGACTCCGGCGACCAGCCGGCGATGTGCGGCGTGAGGATCACGTTGGGGAAGCCGAGCAGCGCCTCGGGCGGCTTGGGCTCCGATTCGTAGACGTCGAGGGCGGCGCCGCCGAGCTCGCCCGCCGCGAGGGCCGCGGCCAGCGCGGCGGTGTCGACCAGGCTGCCCCGGGCGATGTTGACGACATGTCCCTGCGGACCGAGGGCCTTGAGCACCTCGGCGTTGACGATGTGCTTCGTGCTCGGCCCGCCCGGCGCGGCGACGACGATGAAGTCCGCCCATTGCGCCAGCTCGAGCGCGGAGCCGAAGTACTGGCAGCCGAGCGAGTCGTTGCGCTCGCGGCGGTTGTGATAACCGACCTCCATGTCGAAGGCCAGTGCGCGCCTGGCGATGCGCAGTCCGATCGTGCCCATGCCGAGGATGCCCAGCTTGCGGCCGTTGACGCTGGGGCGCAGTGGCAGCGCATCGCGCCAGACGCCGGCGCGCAGCGCCTGCTCCTGCTGCGGAAGCGCCCGCACGGAGGCCAGCAGCAGCGCCATCGCGTGATCGGCGACGCAGGAATCGTTGGTGCCCGCGCCGTTCCACAGCGTGAGGCCGCGCGCCTTGGCGGCGGCGAGGTCGATCGCCTCGTAGCCGGCGCCCTGCGCCGCGGCGGCACCGAGCCTGGGCATCGCGGCGATCTCGTCGGCGCGCAGACCGATGGCGCCGATGGTCAGCACGATCTCGATGTCGGCACCGTGTTCGGCGACGGCCTTCGCGCGGGACTCCGCGGTCGGCGCATAGATCACGTCGTAGCGTGCGCGGAATTGCGACAGGTGCTCTTCCGCCGTCGGCATGAGCACCAGCAGCTTGCGGCGCGAAGTGGTCGGGGAAGCGGGCGAGGGATTGGCGGACACGGCGACCTCATGAAGGCTGGGAGTTCGCCGCCGATGATAGGAGCGCACCTCCGCGCGGGCCCGAGGGCGCGAACGCGCTTCGCACGTCGGCATCCAGGACTTCATCGGCCGCTGGCCCTCACCCCCGCCCTCTCCCGCAAGCGGGAGAGGGAGTGAGAATGCACCGCGCCGACCGGGCGACTCCCTCTCCCGCTTGCGGCAACGGCGCCGTTGTTGCTCCCTCTCCCGCTTGCGGCAACGGCGCCGTTGTTGCTCCCTCTCCCGCTTGCGGCAACGGCGCCGTTGTTGCTCCCTCTCCCGCTTGCGGGAGAGGGCGGGGGTGAGGGCCAGCGGCCGTGGCAGTCAGTCGTCGTCCAGCGGGAAACGTGCCCGCCAGAAGTCCTGCAGGCGCGGATCCGCG
>Ga0065165_1000169_pt1 | contig 115398 bp, 88 predicted proteins | sample AraplaMF_Cvi_mMF_FD_63813 | JGI IMG/M metagenome (GOLD analysis project Ga0065165, IMG submission 63813) | Arabidopsis root microbial communities from the University of North Carolina, USA - plate scrape MF_Cvi_mMF (version 2) (version 3) | ecosystem: Host-associated > Plants > Roots >... | reverse complement strand
TGAAAAACGTGAGCCTGGCTTACAGTGTGCCGTCGTCGGTTTTCAAGGATAAGGCCAACATCCGCGTTTTCGCGAGCGCTACCAACCTGTTCACGATCACCAAATACTCTGGTCCGGACCCGGAAACCAGCAACGTCGGTTCCAGCACGGATACTGCCATAGGTATCGACCGGGGTTCTTACCCGAATGCAAAGGTGTATACGGTTGGGTTGACGGTGGGATTTTGATGGTACATCGGCTGTCGGCTATCGGCAGTCGAACTGAATCTGAGTCAAGCGAACTAAGTTTTAAATCAAAAAGAGCCGAAAGCCGAGAGCCGACGGCCGATGTATAAAAATCATGAAAAAACTAACCATACTTCTTTTAAGCGGCCTGCTTCTGACGGGAGCCGGTTGCAGCGATTACCTGGATGAGGATACGACCGGGCTTTTGTACGGTCCTAATGTGCTTTCGACGCAAGATGGCCTCGAATCGGCATTGACCGGGGCTTACAAGGGGCTCGCCAACCAATGGACATACGGCTTTTTGCACCCCTCGGCTAATGCGGCTGTGCTGGGTGCGGATGATGTTACCACGCACCCGGCAAGTAACAAGGCCGATTGGCGGGAGTTCGACCAGTTCAATGTGTCGACTACCAATCAGCGCTCCAATGCAGTTTATAACGGTTGCTACAAGGCCATTCAGGGAGCGAATAATGTGATTAACAACTACCAGAAAACAGTGGGCACCAAAGCGACGATCGATATCATCGTGGGCGAGGCGCATTTCATCCGCGCGTTTTCGTATTACTGGCTGACGCGCTTCTGGGGGAATATACCGTTGATCATGGCTGGTGAGTATTCCGATGATTTGCTGACCGTTAAAAAATCGACGCCGCAGGAAGTCTATGACCTGATCGTGGCGGATTTGAAAGTGGCAGAAACCAATTTGCCGAATGCAAAACGCGACCCGGGACGGCCCAACAAGGGTTCGGCCAAGGCGTTCCTCGCGGACGTGTACCTGACCATGGCAGGCTGGCCTTTGAAACAGACGGATAAATATGACCTGGCTGCCGCCAAAGCCAAAGAGGTGATCGATAATGCGGCTGCCTACGGCTTTGAACTGCTGCCGACTTTCGCGGCGGTTTTTGAAAACGATCCTGCGTCGCCGGGTACAAAAGAGGCGGTGTTCCAGATCAGCGGTTACCTCGGCGGCAGCGGCACGGCGAATGCGACTTATGGCAACACCACCATGCCAGGCGAGGAAGGCGGCTGGGACGATATGTTTGCAGAGCTGAATTTCTTCCGGGATTTCCCGGTGGGACCGCGTAAGGACGCCACTTTCCGGACGGAATTCGGGTTAGGAGCCACCAAAATCCCCTGGCAGAATAGTTTGACCAAACATCCCTACTACCAGAAGTGGTATATCAAAGGCAATATCGTCACATCAAGCATTTCGTTGCCTTCGGTAATGATGCGTTATCCACACGTGCTGACGATCTACGCAGAAGCTAAAGCCCGCGGAACCGGCGGCCCCGACCAGGCGGCTTACGATGCCCTGAACAAGGTGCGTTTGCGCGGACGTGCAACAGGTACCAAAGCATTGACGCCCGGTGATGGCCTTACCGCCGCGCAGTTCGCCGACGAGGTCGTGCAGGAGCGCGCGTGGGAGTTCGCATGCGAGCGTACACGCTGGTTCGATCTTGTACGCCTGGAAAGGGTGGAGGAAGCCAACGCCAAGAAAAGCACCGACGATTTGCAGCCGATTAAGCCGATCGTGAAAGCCAATTACTGGTTCCCGCTGCCTTATACGGATACTTCGATTAACCCGAATCTGAATCAGTAGGGGATAGGGTGTTGTCATTGTTGTTACATCCCTACGGGATTTTGAAGTGATGTTGAATCGGTTTTGCTACCAATATTACGTGCCTAGCGGCGCTGTTCGTAAAATGCCAAGTCGCGTCAGCGACGTAATATGGGTAGCATAAAATGTAGTTTCGATCAACTAGACAATGCCGTAGGCATGTAACGACAATAGTCAGAGCGCAACCATAACATCCGAGCCGTTTTTAAAATACAAATTTCTAATTTGTCCCTATGACGATCCGCTTTCCGATCACATGTTCAATACTTCTCGCAGCAACATTCTGCGCATTGGCACCGGCCATTCCAGACGATCCCAGAGACGTCGACTGGCCGGTGTATGGGGGCAATAATGCCGGTAACCGCTATTCATCATTGACGCAGATCAACAAGGACAATGTGAAAAACCTGCAACCGGCCTGGACGTACGATACGGGCGAAAATAATAAACCCGGCGAGCGGGGCATGGATATACAATGCCAGCCGATCGTGATCGACGGGGTAATGTATGGTACCACGCCGAGGTTGAAGGTATTTGCCGTCGATGCCGCTACCGGCAAGGAGCTTTGGAAGTTTGACCCATTCGAAGGAAAGCGGCCCCGGTTTCATCCGATGCGCGGCGTGGTGTATTGGTCGGAGGGGAACGACCAACGCATTCTGTTCACGGCCGGCGCCTCATTGTTTGCATTGAATGCCCAAACCGGGAAACTGGTTGAGACCTTCGGCACAAAAGGCGAGGTGGATTTTCACGACGGCCTCGGCGACGACGCCACTTACGGTTACGACCCTTACCAGTTCAACATCCGGAACACGACTCCCGGGGTGATCTTTAAAAATCTGCTCATTACCGGCTCGTCGGTGTCCGAGGGCGGCGATGCATTGCCGGGGCACATCCGCGCATTCGACGTGCGGACAGGCAAAGTGGCATGGGTGTTCCGCACGATCCCGCTGCCGGGAGAGTACGGCTATGAGACCTGGGCAAAGGACTCGTACAAGAAACTGGGCGGCGCCAATTGCTGGGCAGGGATGGTGATCGATGAAAAACGGGGAATGGTGTTTCTGGGAACAGGTTCTCCTTCCGTGGATTTTTACGGCGGGGCCAGGAAGGGCAGTAACCTCTTTGCGAATTGCGTGATTGCTCTCAATGCAGCCACCGGCAAGCGGATATGGCATTTTCAAACGGTCCATCACGACCTGTGGGACAGGGATATTCCTTGCCCGCCGAACCTGATCAGGGTCAAAAGAAATGGCATGATGGTAGATGCCGTGGCGCAGGCGACGAAGGATGGTTATGTTTTCCTGTTCGATCGCGATACGGGCAAGCCGCTTTTCCCGGTGAAAGAGGTGGCCGTACCTCATGCGAAGCCGCTACCTGGCGACCAGCCATGGCCCACGCAGCCGGTGCCGGTCAAGCCAGCTCCATTCGCCAAACAGACACTGACCGAAGCGGATATCACCACACGCACACCCGAGGCACACGCCTACGTACTCGACCGCTTCCGAAGCAGTAATAAAGGCCCTAAAAACCAGCCTCCCGATTTGTACGGCGGATTACTCTATGGCATTGGCGGCGGCGCGGAGTGGGGCGGTACCGCGGCCGATCCGGATGGGATTGTGTATGTGAATGGTAACAATATGCTTTGGTGGCTTAAAATGAGGGATGCCAGGGAAGCGCAGCGTGGTGAGAAAAGTCAGGGATTGTCAAGAGGTCAGGTATTGTTCAATACAAATTGTGCGGTTTGCCATGCTACTGATTCCCAAACAGCCACAGCTTCCGCGACGAGCCAGGCCTACCCGGTTTTAAAGGACATTGGCCAGCGCATGAACCGCGAGCAGATTGGCGCGTTGCTCGAAACCGGGCGTGGGAGAATGCCTTCTTTTCAGCATATCTCCAAGGAAGACCGAACGGCGATTTTAGATTTCCTTTTAAATACAGAATCCAAACCCGCAGCGAACGACATTCACGCTCAGATAGGGACCGCCGGGGCGAAAAGCAATGCCCATTTCCCGCACCAGCCACCTTATGTCAACAACGGAAATGTCCAGTTCCGGGATCAGGACAATTACCCGGCCATTAAGCCGCCCTGGGGCACGCTGAACGCCATTAATATGAATACTGGCGAGTATCTCTGGAAAGTGACGCTCGGTGAATATCCCGAGCTGACGAAACAGGGCATTCCGCCAACCGGCACCGAAAACCACGGAGGGCCGCTGGTAACCGCGGGAGGCCTGCTTTTCATAGCAGCCACTTACGACGAGAAACTGAGGGCATTCGATACCAAAACCGGCAAGGTTGTTTGGGAATACCAGCTCCCGGCAGGCGGTTTTGCAACGCCCGTTACCTATATGGTGGATGGAAAGCAATATATTGCGATCGCAGCCGGAGGCACAAGATACGGTCTGAAACCCGGAGGGAATTACATCGCATTTGCATTGCCTTAGCAACCCTTTTCCCGTCGACTAAAGTCGACGGCCGGAGATCAATTAGCGAGTGCCGTAGGCACGAACATTTTCCAACCCGGGATTTCAATCCCGGTACCTAACAAAAAAAACCATGAGTAAACACCTGCTAAGTTGTGACTGGGGAACGTCCTCGTTTCGGTTGAGGCTGGTCAATGTGACGGATCACGATGTGGTAGGCGAGGTGACGTCCCCGAATGGGATCGGTGTAGTTTACAATGCCTGGCAGGAAGCGAATGCGGATGGCCCGGTAATGCGTGGCGACTATTACCGGTCGATTATTCAGACGCAGGTCACGGCATTGAACAGCCAGACTGGCATTGACCTTGCCGGCATCCCGATTGTACTCTCCGGCATGGCATCGTCGTCGATCGGTATGCAGGAGCTTCCTTACGCGACCCTGCCGTTTGCATTAGACGGGGCACATTTGGGTATGAAGCATTATAGTGAACAACCCGATTTTCTGCATGAAATTACGCTGATCTCTGGCGTGCGCAGCGATCACGACGTCATGCGTGGCGAAGAAACGCAGCTGATAGGCCTGGGTGCGGCGATGGACCTTTCGGGCCGCGATGCTATATTCATTTTCCCTGGCACGCATTCCAAGCATATGTTCGTGCGAGATGGCCGGCTAATTGATTTCAAGACCTTTATGACCGGCGAAGTGTTCAATCTGATGGCCAATCAAAGCATTCTGAAAGACTCCATCGACCAATACCTCCAATCCGATTTCAACGAAGAAGCCGCGGCTGCATTCCGGTCAGGCATACGAGAATCGGGGTCTGGAAATATTTTAAATGCATTATTTACAGTAAGAACCAACCAGCTTTTTGATTTATTAAATAAGCGGGAAAACGGCATGTTCCTGAGCGGGCTGTTGATCGGCTATGAAATCCGCGACCTGACAAAAGAGACAAGTGCACACCTGGTGCTTTGCGGCGGAAACAACCTGTACCAGTTGTACAAGGCCGCCATTGAAACACTGGGACTGGCCGGGAGGGCGACCATCATTCCTTCGGAAATTGTGGACCGCGCGGCTACAACCGGACATATCCGGATTTTTGAGAACCAACATTTAACATTGAATAAAACAAATTTATGAGTGAGCGTACATTTTCGTGGGAGTTATTCAACAAAGCACCGCTGGTCGGTATTATCCGTAACGTGTCGCCGGAGGACGTTAAGCGCATCCTGCCTATTTACCGCGAAGCGGGCCTGACGACCGTCGAAATTACGATGAACACGCCCGGGGCGACGGATATGATCCGCTATGCGCTGGAAAACGAGCATTACGGCCTGAATATCGGTGCCGGAACGGTGTGTACCAAAGACGACCTGGATGAGGCGCTGGATGCAGGTGCGCAATTTATCGTGACGCCGGTTTTGAGTAAAAAGGTGGTTAAATCCTGTGTAAAAAAAGGCGTTCCCGTGTTTCCAGGTGCTTATACACCCACTGAAATCTTCCAGGCGTGGTCATGGGGCGCGTCGATGGTGAAAATATATCCCGCTACGGCCCTGGGCCCGGGCTACATCAAGGACGTTAAAGCGCCCATGAACCAGTTGAAACTCCTGCCTACCGGCGGCGTGAGCCTCGAAAACATGGAGGCATTTCTGAAAGCGGGTGCTAACGGGCTGGGCATCGGCGGGCAGCTGTTTGATAAGAAACTGATCCAGGATAAAGACTGGGACGGACTGAAAACACATTTCCTTCAATTCGCACGAAAACTCGCTTAACAAATGGGTAAAATCAGGAATTACCGCTGGATCATCGTGGTCCTGCTGTTTCTCGCCACGACCATTAATTACCTCGACAGGCAGATCATCGGTCTCCTGAAACCCATTCTGGAAAAGGAGTTCGTTTGGACCGAAACCGATTTCGCACGCATTGTAATGGCATTTACAGCCGCTTATGCAATCGGCTTGCTCGTTTTCGGCTGGCTGATCGACAAGATTGGTACCAAAGCCGGGTATTCGTTTACGATCATTTTTTGGAGCGTCGCGGGTATGCTGCACGCGGTCGCGCGGAGCGCATTCGGGTTCGGAATCGCGCGTGTGGGGTTGGGGTTAGGCGAGGCCGGTAATTATCCTGCGGCAGTAAAGACGGTAGCCGAGTGGTTTCCGAAAAAGGAGCGGGCTCTCGCGACCGGCCTTTTCAATGCGGGTACGAGCGTCGGCGTCGTGGTTGCTTTGATACTTGTTCCGTGGATACTGAGCCATTATGGCTGGCAGGAAGTATTCTGGATCACCGGCGCGCTGGGTTTCGTATGGCTGATTTTCTGGCTGGTGTTCTATGATATTCCTGTAAAGCAAAAGCGATTGAGTTCGGAAGAGTTGCATTACATCCTGAGTGGGCAGGAGCAGGAAAATAATGAAGCTGAAAAGCAGCCTGTTAAATGGATTAAACTTTTCACGCTCCCCCAAACCTGGGCTTACATTACCGGCAAAGGGCTCATCGACCCCATTTACTGGTTTTTCCTGTTCTGGTTACCTTCCTATTTCGCATCCACATTCAACCTGGATCTAAAAAAACCGAGTTTTGAACTCATGCTGATCTACACCGCAACAACTGTTGGGAGCATTGGTGGAGGTTACCTTTCGTCCCGGCTTATCAAGCGAGGCTGGCCTACGCTCAAAGCGCGCAAGACGGTACTGCTCGGTCTGGCATTCTGTGAATTGTCCGTAATACTGATCCAGTTTTCCAGCGGCGTATGGATGGCGGTTGGGCTGATCAGCCTCGCCGTGGCATTGCACCAGGCCTGGGCTACGAACGTATTTACCTTGCCGTCCGATCTGTTTCCCAAGCAGGCCGTTAGCTCGGTCGTAGGCATTGGTGGGATGGCCGGGGCTGTGGGTGGTATTCTTTTCCCGATCCTGATCGGCAGTCTGCTCGATAGCTACAAAGCGGCGGGCAACATCCAGGCGGGATACAACATCATTTTCACAATCTGCGGATTTACTTATCTTGTGGCGTGGCTGATTATCCATTGGCTTACCAAAACGCCCAAAGTAGTAGAACTCGAAGAATTGCAATGATCATTTTAAGAAGAACCGATTCCGACGACCCGGATTTCAAAGCATTGGTAAAACTCCTCGACGCCGACCTCGCCGAACGCGACGGCGCCGACCACGTATTTTATTCACAATTCAACAAAATCGATAAAATCCGTCATGCCGTAGTGTGCTACGAAAACGACCGGCCCATCGGCTGCGGCGCCATAAAGGCTTTTAACGACGAGGCAATGGAAGTGAAACGTATGTACGTTTCGCCGGATGGTCGGAATAAAGGCATTGCAACCCGCGTGCTCACGGCGCTGGAAACCTGGGCGCATGAGCTGGGTTATGCCCAATGCGTCCTCGAAACCGGTAAACGCCAACCCGAAGCAATCGCGCTTTATGAGAAGAATGGCTACCAGCGCACCGAGAATTACGGGCAGTATGTGGGGGTTGAGAATAGCGTTTGTTTCGCGAAGGTTTTGGCAAATTAGTCCTTTTTAATCGCGGTGATTTCGATGGATGGATACACAATCTATTGCTGCGTGCGACATGCTTATCCACTATTTGATACCAACAAATGACTGCATTCTCGCACGCGAGTATCGCGTACTCGCGTGCGAGAATGCAGAAATTCTTTTGGAGCTTTTTGAAAGGAATTGGTGAGTTGAGTAAAGGGAATTAAAATATTCCTTTCGAAAAATTATTTGTTTCATTTGTTCCCTTCAAACCACCCAATGATCGCCGGGTACAAATCCGCAACCGTTTGTCCTTTTTTTCGCGCTTTGTAGGTTTTGATCAAAAATTGGTCGAATTCTTTGAAGCGTCGGAAGCCGCGGTTATGTACCATCATATCCTCAATATTTGCGATGAGTTTGGCTTGCTCGGTCGGCGGGGCGTAGTCGAGGTAGCGGAGGTTGACGAGTGCCCAGTTCATATATTCGTCGAAAGAGGCTTGCGGCGTGTTGTAGCCCCGTGCCGGTTTGGATGGGTCGTTCCAAATGGCGAGATCGGAGAATGCTTTTTGAATGCGGTCGCGGTAGGCCGGTTGTTCACCTTCGGGGCCGATGAAGGCGTGGTTTAGTTCGGTGAAAACGATGTTGCCGTCCTTAACATATATTGCCTCGGGCGACCAGCCGGCGGTGTTTTCCGGTGTATGGAATGGGAAGTTCACGTGGGCCTGTGCCTCGCGGAAGCCGTCATAATCAAAGAAACTTGCGGATTGGTTATTGCCCACTAGTGGCGACAGAATGATTTTGAATGCGTCGTAGCGGGTCGAAGGGAAGTTTCTGCCAAGCCAGCGCTGCATTTCTGGCACGCCGATGGAGTCACGGTAGGCTTTGGTTAGCTGGTCGTAGAATGGTTGGTGAGCATTGTAAAACTCCTGAAAACGACTTGACCGGGCGAACTGCTGCAAGTCGGGGATATAGGCGCGCAAGCTGTTACTGTTCGACCGTCCGATACGGTCATAAACGGGGCTTTGAGCGATAGTGCCGTCTGCATTCAGTTCGAATGCATATGCATCCATTTTCAATGCATGATAAACGCCGTCAGCTGCCAGTTCGGTGTTGATTTTTTTTACGGCAGGTTGGTCACGATAGGGCATGAACCACTCCATAACCTGATCATAATAAGCGGTGTGGCGGGGAATGAGGCCATTGTTGTCCCGCCCTTTATCAGTTAGCGCGAATATGACGTTAAGCAGCTCATACATTTGCGGAATTTCAACGATTGTCTTGCCGCGGTAGGTCTGTTGATATGATTTTGAAAATCGGGCGCGGGGAACCAGCTTAAATCCCCTGATTTCGGTAAACGCACTATCTTTTCCATTGAGGACGAAAACGAAAGGGTAGCTTTTACCCGGCATGACGTCGAAGGTAATCGAATCGCGGTCAGTGATAAAGCTGACTTTTTTGCTGTTGCCCTCAATATATGTTTCGTACACATCAAGGGGTACGGAAGGGTCGATGCCCCAGCCACCTTTCCGAAAGTTTGTGCCGTCGCGTATATCCATGGTCGTACTGCCCGTGTGTACGGCGCTCGTGGTTTGAGCATACGCACGCGACAGTGCGTACAGAGGTATGAGTATGGATAAGATACATTTTGCTGCGACGCTCGTAGAAGTTTTCAAAGTCCGGTGGTTACATGTTGAAGCCTGAATATAGCAACTTTCAAACTATTGGCATACTTTCGGTTACAAGACGCGATTATTTTTTCATCAAGCCATTTCTGAACTGAAAACTGGCACTCTGGTACCACGCAATGGCTTCGTCGAGCAAATGTGTGTTTTGTGAGACCGGCGTGGTAGAGCCATCTGTAAAGTTTGGGGTGAAAGTAGCGGCAATTCGCTGCGGCTTTAATACGATCAGCGAATCGTGCTTGATATATCCCAGGCTCTGATAGGTGCTCACAAATGCCCGCTCGCGGCCCGGTTCGAGTTTGAAAATATCATATCCGAAAAATTTGCTGCGGTAGGAGAAATTGAGCAGGCCCAGTACGGTCGGCCCGATATCGATCTGGCTCATGAGCCTCGGCATCACGCCCGGTTCGATGAATCCCGGAGCGTACATCATCAACGGTATTTTGTATTTGTTAACGGGCAGGTCGGTTTTGCCGGCGCTGGACGCGCAGTGGTCGGCCACGATGATGAACAGCGTGTTTTTGAACCACGGCTGGTTTCGCGCATTGCGGATGAACTGGCCGATCGCGTAGTCGGTATACTTCACGGCACCTTCCCGGCTGGTGTGCGAGGGTATATCGATCCGTCCCTCAGGATAGGTGTAAGGACGGTGATTGGATGTGGTCATAATGTGGGCGAAAACGGGTTTGCCGGTCTTCGACGCGGAGCCGATTTCCCGGGTGGCCAGCTCGAAAAGGTTTTCGTCGGCTACCCCCCAGATGTTTTCATAGTCGATCTCCTTTTTGGAAAGGGCAGTCCGGTCGACGACCCCGTAACTATTATGGCCGAAGAAGTAGCCCATATTATCGAAGTACCCATAGCCGCCGTAGATGAAACGGGTCTGATAACCTTTGCTTTGTAATACGCTGCCCATGGAGAAAAGGCCCTCGTTATGCGGCCGGCGTACGATGGATTGACCGGGTGTGGGCGGCGTGCATATCGACAGCGCTTCCAGCCCACGGACCGTGCGTGTGCCCGTAGCGTACAGGTTGGTGAACAGCAGGCTTTGGCGGGCCAGCGAATCGAGCGCCGGCGTGATGCCCTGCGTATTTCCGAAACTCCCGAGGAAGTCGGCGCTGAGGCTTTCAACGCTGATCAGGATGATGTTTTTGTGCAGCTCGGCTCCGGTATTGACAATATCCCTTTCAATGGAGAACTGTTTGTTATCGGTAAAACGGCTTTCCGGTGTTTTCACCAGTGACCTGATGGTCGAGGATGCCTGCGGGTCATCGAGTTTGATATAAAACTGATTGTAATCCAGCTCATTGTTGAGGTATGCGGCAAAGAGCTCGTACATCCCGTTGCCCGCCAGCTCGTTGACATAGACATTGCGGCTAAACTGCCGGACTTTGTTGTCGATCGTCAGGAAAACCGTGGTAACGATCACGAAGTATACGCCAACAACCAACGACCGCTTTCCGAAACGCATTTGCCCGAAAGCGAACCGGCGGGATAGCCGCGATACCAGCACCGTCAGCAGCACCGCGAGGACGAGCAATATGCCGATGATCGTCTCCACCGGGTACGACTGGCGGATATTGCCCACCACTTCCTGCGTGTAAACCAGGTAGTCGACGGCGATGAAATTGAACCGCGAGCCGAATTCGTCCCAAAACACCCATTCGGAGACGGCATTCAGCAAAAGCAGGAACACGAGGATGAACAGCAAAATACCGGCTGCTATTTTGAAACCTATTTTGCCGGCGTACCTGCTAGGGGTCAGCCAGCCAAGCAGCATGACCGGGATAAGGAAATACAAAGCATTGAGAAAATCGTAAAACAGGCCGATGCCGAAAATGCCAAGCATGTTGGTCATGCTGTAATCGACGCCGCTGCCCGCTTTCAGCATCAGGGTAATGCGTGTCAGCATCGAGATGCCGATCAGCAGCAGGGTGATTGTTAGAGGGCGTGATAGAAATTCTGATTTTGAGCGCATTACGCTCGGTGTTCCAACTCCCTGAGTGGCGGTGTTCATTTAGTTAGGTTTTGTTAGGTCGTGTCAGTCGGGCTAATGTACCGTATCAGGCGCTGAACGTACCACTGAATTCTGAATTCTTTTTGAATTTCTGAGTGTAAGGCGACGGAGGTATTTGTAGTTTTGGTCCGGTGAGTTATCCAATCTTCATTTCAAGCATTGAAACTATGATCGACAAGCTAGCCCTGATCTATATTGAGAATAAAAAAATACTGGCCGCCAGAAGCCGCGGGCGCGATACCTACTACATTCCCGGCGGCAAGCGGGAGCCCGGGGAATCGGACGAGGAGGCATTGGTGCGGGAGATTTACGAGGAGATCAGTATGTCGTTGGCTTCTTCGTCATTGACGTTTTACGGGGAGTTCCATGCGCAGGCGCACGGGCAGCCCGAGGGCGTGCTGGTGAGGCTCAGGTGCTACACAACGAGCGAAAGGGGAGAAGTGAAAGCTGCGGCGGAGATCGATGAGGTATCCTGGCTTGGCTACGCCGATCGTCTCAGGGTGTCACTCGCCGCGCAGCTGCTTTTCGACGACCTGCACGCAAAGGGATTGCTGGCCTGAGATACGCTTTGTCGATAAATGCATGCTGTCGGTCGACGATGCGGAACAAATGCGTGGGCTTGCGAATTATGCCGTCAGTTTAGTATTCGTTAGCCACATTCAAATGTCAGATTTAAAAATAGCAAAGACCGATTGGGAGCCTGAAAATCGGCTCATTATCACGCATATCAGCGGCGATTTGGAGAAAGAGGACGTAATCCGCTGGGAGAATTCACTTCACGAAGCGCTGGACCGCATCGAAGACGGAGGTACGTTCAGGATATTCGTGAACTTGCATGGCTTCACCGCTCTGAACCTGGATGCGCACAAGCATTTTCGGGCGATTGTGCCGCTGACGCTGGCGGATTACGGGTGGAAAGTGGGTTACGTGGCGATGTTTGAAGAGGAAGCCGACAAGCTCATGATTTCCAGTAAGCGTAACATCCTGTGTGTGGCAGCGGTGCATTGCCACCAGGACGCTACGAAAATCGAGAAGTACGAATCGCTTTACAGCAGCCCCAACGAACGGTTTTTCACAGACCCCGACCAAGCGGAAGCCTGGATACGGAGCATTGCCTGATCTTGCAAAGCCCATCGCCCAACGGTGGACTTTACTTTTGCGGGCTTTCAGGCCTCTTCCTGGATGTACTTTTTATGCTCCTTACCCCATTCTATCATCGCGAGAATGATGTTTCCGAAGGTTTTGCAGTAGGGCGTCGACTCGTATTCCACGAGCACCGGAGAGTCGGGATAGACGGTGCGCTTGATAAGCTTGTTCATTTCCATTTCTTTCAGTTCTCTGGAAAGCATTCGCGTGGTAATGCCGGGAATGCTCCTTTCTATTTCCCTGAAACGCTTGTTTCCATTGCATATCGAATTGATAATGGGCAGCTTCCATTTGCCGCCGATGACGTAGATCGTGTCTTGAAGGGCCTTCACTTCTTCCGCCTGATTCCTGACTAATGCTGCTTTTGCCATAATCGTAGTTGGTATACTCTGTGATACTGATTACAAAGTTATACCAATAGACGGTAATTTTGTCTCATTCAAATCAAATTTTAATTCAAATGAAGGAGCAAAAGACCATATTCATAACAGGCACCAGCAGCGGGCTGGGCAAATTAACAGCCAGGTATTTCGCTGAAAACGGCTGGAACGTCGCCGCTACCATGCGCTCGCCGGAAAAGGAAACAGAGTTGACCGAATACGAAAACATCCGGATTTTCAAGCTGGATGTGACGGACCCCGCACAAGTGAAGGCAGCCACGGAACAGGCGATCGAAGCCTTTGGAAAGATCGACGTCGTGGTCAACAACGCAGGCATGGGCACTTATGGCGCACTCGAACTGGCGAATGAGGCGGATATCGACTGGCAGTTTGCCGTCAACACACGTGGCCCGATCAACGTAATCCGCGCGTTTCTGCCGCATTTCCGTGCCCAGGGCGAAGGGATGTTTATCAATATCAGCTCGTTTATGGGCATTACCACCGCGGTGCCGTTGGGCTCGCTATACAATATGTCGAAATTCGCGCTGGAAGGACTGATCGAAGGGTTGTATTATGAATTGAAACCCCTTAATATAGATTTGAGACTTGTCGAACAAGGTGGTTCGAAAGGGAATAATTTCAAAGAAAGCATTGTCTGGAACACCCACCCGGAGATTACCGCATACGAGGAACTCACGAACAAGCTCCAATCCATTATGGAAAATGCCGATGAGAGCCAACTCGACGATCCGATGGAAATCGTGAATGTCATTCATAACCTCGCCACGCGCCAAACCCACCGGTTCAGGAATGTAATTGGCGCGACGGGAAATCAGCTCATGCAAATGCGGCATTCGCTGCCTATTGAAGATTACATGGAGGCAATGCGGAGCTATTTTTAGGATCCGAAATAAAAGCCGGCGGATACGTTGCGCCGGCTTTTATTTCGGTTTGCTATCGGATGTTGCTGATCAATACAACCCTGGTTTTTACAACGTCCTGGTAAAACCCTGGGCTTTGTGTTTTTCCAAAAGTGCTCGGAGCTCTTTCACAATTGCAGGTTGTGCTTCAAACTGATTGGTGGTTTCAGAAGGATCATTTTCGATATCATAAAGCTGTCCTTCCGGGTCCGAGGCATCGCCCTTCGACGACCAGCCACCGCTTCCCTTACCGTCTACATACTTCCATTTACCGCGGCGGATGGCAAACATGCCGTCGATAGAATGGTGGATAATGCTCGGCCTCACGGGCGCGGGATCGCCTGCGCTACGCAACAGGGGCGCGAAGCTGAAACTATCCTGACCAGCATTCTTGTCGAGTCTTTGCCCGGTAATGGATGCGAGGGTCGCCATTAGGTCGGTGAGGCAAATGGTCTGAGTGGTTTTGCCGCCTTTTTTCACAACGGCCGGCCAGCGGAGAATGAACGGGACGCGGTGACCGCCTTCCCATATGTCGGATTTTTCGCCCCGGTAAATGTAATTGGCCCGGTGTGCGGGGTAGATCTCCTTGTCGCCGGGTTTCCAGTCGGCACCATTGTCCGATGTGAAAATGACGAGCGTGTTTTCGGCAATCCCGAGGCTGTCGAGCGTATGCAGCACGGCGCCTACAACGGCATCCGTATGGTGTACGAAATCGCCGTAAATCCCGGCCTTGGAGCTGCCCTTATGCGCTTCCGACGGTAGCCATGGCGTGTGCGGACTCGACAGCGGCAGGTATAAAAAGAACGGCTTCGACCGGTTTTTGGCAGCGCCGATAATAAAGTTCTTCGCTTCCTGACCAAAAACATCCAGCGTCTTTTGCAAATCAAAACGCTGCGAACCTTTGCCGTCGCGCCAGAAAACACCGCGGGGTGTTTTGTTTCCGGCAATGTCGGTCAAATGCGGATCTGCGGGCTTGTCGTTTCGCAGGTACATGTAGGGAGGAATGTCCAGCGAGGCCGGAATGATGAAGCTATGGTCAAAACCGAGGTCGTTGGGCCCGGCGGTAATGCCTTTTTCAAGAGCCAGGTTCTCATTTTTAGTCCAGTCGGCATCGTACTCCGCATGATTGATGGCTTTGGAAGCATCGGTTTTGGCCCAATCGAGGCCCAGGTGCCATTTCCCGACAACGCCCGTCCGGTAGCCCGCTTTTTTCATCAGGTCGGCGACCGTAAACCGGTTGCTTTCAATAAGCATAGGCGAATAGCCGCCTAATACTCCCTTTTTAAGCCGTGATCGGAACGCATACCGGCCGGTTAGGATCCCGTAGCGCGTAGGCGTACATACGGCCGAGCCCGAATGCGCATCCGTGAAGACAAGTCCTTTGGAGGCGAGTTCGTCGAGATGGGGCGTATTGATCTGCGAATCAGGGTTAAGGCAGGAGAGATCGCCTGAGCCCAAATCGTCGGCGAGTATATAGATCACGTTCGGCTGTCGAGCGGCACCGTCGGCGAGGCCTTTTTTGCGGAATATCAGCAAAGCCAACGATGCCAGTGAAAGCATCAGGACCGTGTAACTTAGGTTAGGATAATTTCGGAACATAACGAAACGGTTCTCCCGTTCGGAACGGGATGGGGTTAAGGAGTATTCTACTAACTTACTAGACAAATAAAGAGAAAGGCCGACAGATTTACAAAAAGTGCCGGGCAAAAAAAATGGCGGCCATTTACAGGCCGCCTGCAACCCACAACAAAGAGTGGCACAGCATTAATCTGCGATTACATAATTGTAGTCCTTGACTAATCTTGGGCTTTTACAAGCCTGTATTTGTGGTCAGCTATCACATTAACTCATGGAAAACAGCAACTTGGTTGCTTGCCGGGGATTTGTGTGCTTACGCTCCCCGGCCCGGAAATCCGTATGACGGACCACCGGTTCCTGTAATGTGATAGAAGAGGTTGCGATAGCGAAATTAACACATTCATTTCTTCCCACAAAACCTTATCGGATTGATAGGCCCGCTCATTTTTTGATAGAGTAGGGCAAAGCTGCCAAATGGCAGTATATGCCGCATTTGTTGTACCCATGGAGGGAGTTGCCCTCAAAAGCCATTTTTGGCATGGCTTTTGAGGGCTTTTGGGCATATTATGGAAAGTTTATCTCAGTCAGTTAATACGGGAAGGCTCATCATAGTCGCATACCGGCTACCGTTTAAGGTGGTTCGGGACGGCGGTGGTTCCCGATTATTTCAAAATTCCGGCGGCCTGGTTTCGGCGGTACTCTCGCTGGTGAAGGATCAGCAAAACGAAGCTTTCGACGCCCATCAGAAGATCCAGTGGATCGGCTTTTCCGAGAATACACCGGAGGAGCTCGACGGGCAGTCGATGGAGAATGAAAATTTCCGGGCGCACCCTGTTTTCATTCCCGACGAGCTCAACGAAAATTACTATGAAGGCTTCTGTAACAACCTGATATGGCCGCTTTGCCATTATTTCCCTTCATTGGCCCGGTTTCACGATGTGTATTTCGAGGCCTACCGTGAGGCGCATGAATTGTTCTTTGAAAAAGTGAAGGAAGTGATCCGTCCCGGCGATGTGGTGTGGGTGCAGGATTATCAGCTGATGCTGCTTCCGCAAATGATCCGTAATGCTTTTCCTGAGAACAAAATCGGCTTCTTTTTTCACATTCCCTTTCCTTCTTTTGAGATATTCAGGCTGCTGCCGGTGACTTGGAGGAAGGCAATCGTGGACGGCATTCTGGGTGCTGATGTGGTGGGTTTCCATACCAACGATTATGTGGAATATTTTTTGAAAGCGGCGAGACTTGTCTCCGAATTGGGGAATAAATTGCATTACATCAATCTGGGCAACCGCATTGTCAAGGTCGATTCGTTTCCGATCAGCATTGATTTCGATAAGTTCAACGACGCCTACGACGACCCGGACGTAACGGCAGCCCGCTCCGACGCCCGCCAGTCCCTCAAAGAGAAGATTATTTTCTCTGTCGACCGCCTCGATTATTCAAAAGGGATTATCCACCGTCTGCATGGTTACCAGCGTTTTCTAGAACAAAACTCCGATTGGCACGAAAAGGTATCGTTTGTGATGGTAGTCGTGCCGTCGCGTGACACCATTGAGCAATACCAGCAAATGAAGTCGGATATTGACCAGACGGTAGGAAAGATCAATGCCGATTTTGGAACCATATCCTGGCAACCCATTATATACCAGTACCGTTCGATGCCTTATCATGAAATGGTGGGTATGTACACGGCCAGTGATGTCGCGCTCATCACGCCTGTACGCGACGGTATGAACCTCGTTTGCAAGGAGTATGTCGCCAGCCGGCAGGATGGTCACGGTGTATTGATTTTAAGTGAAATGGCAGGTGCCGCGGCCGAGCTCGGCGAAGCCCTCATCATTAACCCCCTCGACAGGCAGGATATTGCGGATGCGATCAAAACCGCTTTCGAAATGCCGGAAGAGGAACAGAATAAACGAATGGAGGCCATGCGCGAAAGGATCCGCGATTACGATGTGTTCGCATGGACCAGTGATTTTTTTACCCAAATGACAATGTTAGAATTAGAACACGACCGCTTGCGTCAGGTTTTCCTGAACAACAAGGGCATCGACGCAATCCGGCACGCTTACCAACTATCCAATAACAGAATTCTCTTCTTCGATTACGATGGTACCCTGGCGCCGATCGTTCCCGATCCGGCAAAAGCGATTATGAGCGAGGATGTGAAAAAGTTGCTGGCCGAAATTGCCAAACGGGATACCGTGGTGATCGTCAGCGGGCGCGACCGCTATTTTCTCGATAAGCTTTTCAGCGACCTGCCCGTGCATATGATTGCGGAGCATGGTGCGTTGATCAAAGCCAAAGATTCCGGTGAATGGCAGTTGAATGAAGGTTACGAGGAGAACTGGAAGGACGGGATCCGTCCGATGATGCAGATTTATGCTAAACGTTGCCCTGGCGCGTTTGTGGAGGAAAAGGAGACCGCATTGGCATGGCATTACCGCACCGCGGATGACAAGGAATATGCAAGCCGCCGTGCGCAGGAGCTGCTCTGGCAACTCAAAAATTACATTCAGCCGGAACTGAACTTGCAGGTGATCGATGGCAACAAGGTGGTGGAAGTCAAGAAAACCGCATTCAATAAAGGGACTGCCACGCGCACGTTCGCAGAAGGCGGCGATTTCGATTTCATTCTGGCCATCGGCGACGATACGACCGACGAAGACATGTTCGAGGCGTTGCCGGATACGTCTTTTACCATCAAAATCGGGGACGACCTTTCGGCGGCGCGCAATCATATCCGGAGCCAGGACGAAGTCTTCCATTTCCTGCATTTTATGGTTTCGCCAGTAGGCGAGTAGGAAGTGCTTTTGTATTTTAGCGGTTCTATGGAGGAACCGCTAAAATTGCTTCATTCGGTCGTTCAGGCCATTCATCCGCTCGATCAGGCCGATTGGGAGGCACTCTCGCAGATCTGGAAGCCTTTCAGCGCCCGGAGGAAAGAGATTATCACTTCCGCGGGCGAAACCGAACGGTATGTTTATTTCGTTACGGACGGCGTTCAGCGCATTTACTATCTCGACGACCAGAGCCGCGAGGCGACCATCGCATTTACTTACCGGCCATCGTTCGGGGGTATTATCGATTCGGTGATGATGGATGTGCCATCGCGGTATTATTACGAAACGCTTACGCCTTCGAGCTTTATCCGCGCGCCTTACACCGAGTTTAAGGAGGTGGCTTATCAGCGTCCGGCGATTGAGCGCATGCTCCGGGCAGGCATAACGCAGACGCTTTCCGGCATTCTGGAACGCCTGGTGGAGGTGCAATGCTTTTCTTCGGAGGATAAATTTCGTAACCTGCTCAAACGCAGCCCGCATATTCTGCAACTGGTGCCGCATAAGTACCTTGCCAACTACCTGGGCATCGATCCAACCAATTTCAGCAAGCTTGTAAATAAGGTCCGGATTTGAAATGTTGGTTTTTACCAAATATTTCAAGGAAACGGAAGTGCAACTTTGCGATATCAAAGTATCGAACGCCCATGGAAACCATCAATAAGAAGGAGTTACTGCAAAAGCTCGACGATGCAGTCGAGCAACACATTTCGGATGCTGTTGCATTGTTTCAAAACAGGAACGATGAATTTCTGAACAAACCATCGGCCACGGGCGGTTGGAGCATCGCACAATGCCTGGACCATCTCAACAGCTACGGACATTACTATTTGCCCCGCATGCGTGAGCAGCTCGGGGCAGCACCGCCTGCCAATGCGGAAGGTTTTACCAGCACCTGGATGGGTGCTTACTTTACAAAAATGATGGACCCGGAGACGGGAAAGCGCAAGTACAAAGCATTTAAAGGGCATATTCCCCATTCACAACTGGATTCGGCGAGTGTAGTGAGGGAGTTTATCAGGCAGCAGGAAGAGCTGCTCTATCTCCTGCGCGACGGAATGGGCAAGGACCTTGACGCGATCCGTATTCCCGTATCCATCCTGCCGTTTATTCGCATGAAAATCGGGGATGTTTTCCAGTTTATCATCGCGCACAACGAACGCCATATGCAGCAGGCGAAACGGAACCTGGTGCCCGAACGCATTTTTTAGCCTGCACATATGTATGAAAAAAAGCAGCCACCGGATAACCGATGACTGCCTAAGGAAAGGGGAATAGATAGCCGTTAAACGTCAGTAGTTTATGCGATGGCAAGGCCGCTGGTATCCAAACGGCTCTCATTCATGTTTTCGAGCTTGATAAAGTGGCAAACGTAACCGGCCGACCGCAAGGCAAGCTGGATACGGGTGAAATCCGGTAGTTCGGAGGTCAGGGTCAGCAGGAAGTCCTGAAAATCATAGGCCCAGTGTTTTACATTCAATTGTTTCAGGCAGTCGTGCAGCTTTTGCAGCGACTTGCTGGCCTGGATATGCGTCCGAAAGAAAATTTTATATGTATTAGCCATTGGTCGTTATGTGAAATTTAGGGGTCGGATGTTACCGACCTGATTTAGATCGTTGATTTAATAATTCAAAACTACTACTTATTTAAAATGATTCCAAATAAGTATGGGCGTTTATTTTTGCATAAAAGCAAAAAAGCTCCGCAACCATGATACCAAGTTGCGAAGCTTTTCTGAAAACTCCTTTTATTGCTATATTAAGAATTTATTAGATTTTATAAATTCTTGCAAAATAGTAGGCTAATGCCGTCAGGCCCAGTTCCTTTCCAGAAAGTTGACCCAGTTGCGCCACATAATGTGCTCGATATCGCTTGCGGAGTAGCCCCGCGCGGCCAATAGCCCGGGGATCGTTTGCAGGTCGGCGATGGAATCCAGGTCGCCCGGCGATTGCTCTTTGCCATATGCACCGTCCAGGTCGGATCCAATGCCGACGTGCATAGCATTGCCGGCAATCTGGCAAATATGGTCGATATGCTCCACAACATGCTCGATTTTCAGTCCCGTATTTTGGGGAGTCGATTTGCCGCGTATCCAGCCGGGGATCATCATCCAGGCATCAAACGCCATACCGATTACGGCGTCGCGTTCCAGCAGGACCTTGATCATCTCATCGGAAAATTGGCGGTTGTGCGGCGTAATGGCGCGGACAAGGTTATGACTCGCCCAAACCGGGCCTTTGTACAAATCCATCGCTTCCCAAAATGCCGTGTCGCACAAATGGGTTGCGTCGAGGATCATATCGAGCAGGTCCATTTCGCGGAGCAGGTCTTTGCCTTTCTCGCTCAAGGGCGCGTCCGAGTCAGTCCCGTATGCATACACGCCCGGGCCGTAATGCGCGGGCCCGATCGCCCGGAGGCCATATCCGTAAGCAGTTTCGAGGTTTTTGAGGCTTACGAATGAATCGGCGCCTTCGAGGCTGAGAATATAGCCGATAGGCAAGCCCTCAGTCGATTCGGCATTCTGCCACAATTCCAGATGGCTGCGGAGGCCGGACAACCCGGTGATCTGTACCATTTCGCCAGCTTCTTCCATGGCCTTATACCATGCGACCTGCGCTTGCGTGATCGCCCATGCCTGTGCTTGTGAATGCCAGCCGGGGATTTTGCTGTCGGGTTTAATGTAGCGGCCAATTTGCGTAGCTACGCAAAGCCCGATATTGCCTTTACGCATTTCCGGAAAACTCACTACACCTTTGCCGCGGTCGGGCTTGTCGGTGAGGTTCTTTTCACGGTCGCGGATCGAATACAAATCCTGGGTAAGGTCCCGGTTCCATTCCACGGCGTTCATGGAAAGGTCAAGGTGTGCGTCGAAGAGGAACATATGTTAATGATTGAATGGTCTTTATAGTCAAGTGTGGTCAGGCGTAGTCAAGTGTGGTCGTGAATAGTCAAGTGTGGTCAGGTATAGTCAAGTGTGGTCGTGAATAGTCAAGTGTGGTCATGTGTAGTCAAGTGTGGTTATGTATAGTCAAGTGTGGTCATGTGTAGTCAAGTGTGGTCATGTGTAGTCAAGTGTGGTCATGGATAGTCGGGCTTTCTCAGTAGGTCATGTACAACAAAGACAATACCTGACTTTCCATGACAATATCATGACTCTCCATGACAATATCTGACCGTATTGTTAAATCGTTATCCGCCTGCTGCGTGCCGTAATGCGCCATTCGTTCGCTATGTTACCGTCCTGGATCACCGTTGCGAAATCGTGCAGTGCTACGGTCGGGCAAATGTGGTAGGGGAGTGCGTAGAAGACGTCGCCGATCTGAATCGCTTCCCATGCATCGGTACTTACCTGCAGCACGCCGTGCTCTTCGCTTTGGCCTAGCAATGTGTATTCGGGCAGGTTGAGCAGACGAAGGCGGTTTTCGATTGGATTTTCGGCGGAAACGGCCTTGTGGCCGAGATCTATTGTGACGATGCCCGGAGCTGGTTTGGACACAACACGCGTCAGGATCAGCGCAGCGTGTTCGAACGGCTGGCCGTCAAAACGATCGCCGTAGCCCCAGTCCCAGAGTACATTCGTGCCTGGACTGAGGTAAACATCCGGCCGGAGCGTGTGCACCGTAAAAGATGGCGACCCGCCGACGATGATCATCGGTTCGTAGCCGCATTCGGTTTCAATACGGTCGAGCAACGGAAGTACTTTTTCATAGGCTTCGTCGGCAGCGGCTTTGCGTTCCGAAAACTCCGGATTGCGGATATGCCCGTCATAAATGTGCACACCGCCGAATGCGAGTCCTTCGAGGCTGCTCACATAACGATAAAGTGATAGCAGGCTCTCGTCCGTAGCATGGCCGGTTCGATTCATGCCGTTGTTGACGTCGAGGAACACGGTCGACCGGAGTTCCCTGGAAATGGACGCCTCATTCAGTAATGCCGCAGTTTGCTCATTGTCTATGAGCGACGCAAACGTCGTGTGGGGGAACTTCTCGCGTAATGCGAAGAGCCGGTCGATATTCGGGCCTACGAGCTGGTAGGCGATCAATACCCACGGTGCCCCGGCGTCGGCCACCATTTCGGCTTCGGCAACGGTGGCACATTTAAACTTGGAAATGCCCGCAGAGAGTTGAATTTCAACGATCTCGGGGCATTTGTGAGTCTTGACATGCGGCACGAGCCTTTCCGGAGAGCCGGCGATGCTGACCATGCTCCGGATATTGCTTTCGATGCGATCTTTATAGAACAGGAGCGACGGGGAAATTACTTTCTCCGGATTGTTGAGCAGGTACCAGGACATGTGATGCAGGTTTGCGTGACGAATTGGTCAAGTTTTGTCATGTATTGTCATATACTGTCATGTATAGTCATTTGTGGCCAAGTGTAGGTGTGAACACAATAAATGGCTTTCTAACAATACCTGACTACTCCTGACTATTTCGTCCTCAGGTTCATTACTTTTCTTCCAATTCAAACATTGCCTCAATCTCCACCGGGATGTTGTCGGGTAATGTACCCATCCCCACGGCGCTTCTTACTCCAATACCGTTTTCTTCGCCCCAAACCTTTGCGAAAAGCTCGCTGCATCCGTTGATGATGAATGGATGTTTTTCAAAATCGTCGGTGCAGTTCACCATACCGAGGACCTTGATCACTCTTTTGACGCGGTTGAGGCTGCCGAGATTCGCTTTCAGCGTGGACAAGATAGCCAGACCAACCTGACGCGCAGCGAGCTTACCCTGATCCGCATTCAGGTCCTTTCCGATGCGTCCGATAATGAGCGAGCCGTCGTCCTGCACGGTACCATGGCCGGAGACATAAACCCAGCGTTTGTCGACGATCAGCAGGGGTTTGTAAACGCCCACCGGTTTCGGAGCGGGAGGAAGGTTAAGGCCGAGTGCCGCGAAATTTGATTCGGGTGTATTGTCCATAGTATAAAGTGGATTGAATTTAATATCCTTATTCTTATATTTTTTCTTACTCTATAAATACCAATCTGGAACCGTTCGTTAAAACGACCGGCAAGTCGATATTACAAAGATTGGTAACTCTGCTTGGAATACTCTTTAATAATTGAAAAAGTATCTATTACCGGGACTAGCCGGCTAGCCGGAGAACGGGGAACTAGTCGATTACACGAACAAATTTAGTACCAAAACGCCCAGCAAACCCATTATTGACACAATTGTTTCCATCACCGACCAGGTAAGGATCGTGTCTTTGATGCTCAGATTGAAGTACTCCTTGAAGAGCCAGAAGCCGCCGTCGTTGAGGTGGGAGAACATCAAACTACCTGAACCAATGGCGAGTACGAGCAGCTCCGCGGGTACGCCCGCATTAGCGAGCAAGGGCGCGAGAATACCGACCGTCGTAAGTCCGGCAACAGTAGCAGAGCCCACGCAAACGCGGATCACTGCCGCAATGGCCCAACTGAGCAGGAGCGGGGAGATGTCCATTCCCTTGAGGCTTTCAGCAATGAAAGTGCTTACGCCGCTGGCCGTCATGATTTCCTTGAATACACCTGCGCCGGCGATGATCAGCAAAATTGAGGAAACACCTTTGAAGGCTTCTTCCATGGATTTACCCACCTTTTTCATGCTCATACCACGCTTTACACCTAATGCATATGCTGCGAAAAGTACCGAAACCAGCATTCCGAAATAGGGCTCTGCCAGCAATGCAATCAGCTTATTGTCGGGATAAATGCGTTTGACGCCCGACATGGTGGTAAGCAGAAACACAGGAAGTAGCGCGGTAACGACGCTGATCCCCAATCCGGGAAGCTCGGAAGCGGGGCGGGGTTTTACGTCGAACAAGTCGGCGTCAGGCTTGGGTTGGAAGCGTTTCAATGTCTTTCCAAAAATAGGACCGGCCACCGCAATGGCCGGCAGCGAAACGATCATCCCGTAGAACAGGGTCTTGCCCAGGTCGGCATGCAGCTGGCTCGCGATCGCCGCCGGGGAAGGGTGGGGTGGGAGGTACCCGTGCGCCACCGATAATGCGGATAACATGGGAATACCTATATATAATAATGGTAACCGGGCGGTTGCACTGATCATAAAAATCAATGGAATTACAATCACGAACCCTGCATTATAGAACAATGGAATACCTATCACAAACCCCGCAAGCGCCATACCCCACTGGATATATTTCTGGCCGAAAAGGCTGATCAGCGCGTCGGTAATGCGCTGGGCCGCGCCACTGTCCGCCACCATCTTCCCTAGCATCGCCCCAAACCCGACAATGAGTACCAGGTCGCCCAGGGTACCTCCTACACCTTTCTGGATGGCTTTGCTCACTGTGTCTACTTCCAGCCCGCTCGCGAGCCCGAGCGCGATGGAAACCAGCAGGAAGGAAATGAATGTGTCGATTTTAAGCCAGGCAATGAGTAGGATTAGGGCGAGGATCGCGATAAAGGTTAATAGTAAAGGCATAGGTGAAATTGTCGAAAATTAAGCTATTGCTAATAAGCGGGAAGAACGGGATTTTTAATGATAGATGCCAATTTAGTTTTCCCCGGGATATTTCTGGAAGGTAATGTACGGATAGTCACCGATATACGCCCAAGGGGCTGAAATAGCACAAAAGATAGTTTGTTAGAATGCTTAAAAATGGCGAAATTTGACTTTTTAGTACCAACAAGATTGTATTAATCCGCTGGGCGATTGAATCTATCGGTTTAGCCCAACTTAAAATTTTGATTCTTTTCTAATCGTTTATGGCAGAATCTTCTGGTGAAAACATTATCCCGATTAATATCGAGGATGAAATGCGTGGAGCCTACATCGATTACTCGATGTCCGTTATCATCTCCCGCGCTTTGCCCGACGTTCGCGATGGTCTGAAACCCGTTCACAGGCGGGTCCTTTATGGAATGGACGATCTGGGCGTAAGTTACAACCGGTCCCATAAAAAATCGGCTCGTATTGTTGGGGAGGTTTTGGGTAAATACCACCCGCACGGTGACTCATCGGTTTATAACACGATGGTGCGTATGGCCCAGCCGTGGTCGCTGCGCTATCCGCTCGTCGATGGTCAGGGTAACTTTGGGTCTGTCGACGGTGACAATCCCGCGGCGATGCGTTATACGGAGGCAAGGCTGAAAAGAATTGCTGACGAGCTGCTCGCTGACCTGAACAAGGACACGGTTGACTTTCAACCTAACTTCGATGACTCGCTGAGCGAGCCGTCGGTGCTTCCCGCCAAATTTCCGAACCTGCTCGTCAACGGCTCTTCCGGTATCGCGGTAGGTATGGCCACCAACATGGCGCCGCACAACCTGGGCGAGGTCGTGGATGGCGTACTCGCTTACATCGACAACAACGACATTACGATCCCCGAACTGATGGAGCACGTAAAGGCTCCTGATTTCCCAACCGGTGGTATCATTTACGGTTACAATGGCGTTCGCTCGGCATTCGAAACCGGTCGCGGAAGCATTATCATGCGTTCCAAGGCACAGTTCGAGGTTTCCAAAACCGGCCGCGAGCAGATCATCGTTACCGAAATTCCTTATATGATCAACAAAGCGGCGATGATCGAACGGATCGCGTCGCTGATCAACGATAAGAAACTCGAAGGTATTTCCGACATCCGCGATGAGTCGGACCGCGAAGGTATGCGCATTGTTTTCGACCTGAAAAAGGATGCCATACCTAATATTGTATTGAACCACCTGTTCAAATACACACCGCTGCAAACTTCGTTCGGGGTGAACAACGTGGCGCTTGTAAAAGGCCGCCCGGTGTTGCTCAACCTGAAAGACCTGATCAAGCATTATGTAGACCACCGGATCGTCGTAATTACCCGGCGGACGGAGTACGAACTGCGCGAAGCTGAAAAGCGTGCACACATTCTCCAAGGTTTGCTGATTGCGCTCGATAATCTCGACGCAGTGATTGCATTGATCCGTGCAGCCCGTGATCCCGAAGCTGCGAAGACCGGATTGATGGAGCAGTTTGCGCTCTCGGAAATCCAGGCGCGCGCGATCCTTGATATGCGCTTGCAACGTCTGACCGGTCTGGAAAGAGAGAAGATCGTGAAGGAATATGAAGAGATCATGCTCCTGATCGCCGACTTGAAAGACATCCTGGCTAACGAATACCGCAAGTACGAAATCATCAAAACCGAGCTGACCGAAATTAAGGAACGTTACGGTGACGAGCGCAGAACGCAAATCGAGTTCTCGGCCGAGGAGTTCAGCGACGAAGACATGATCGCCGATGAGGAAATGCTCATTACCATTTCCAAAGAGGGTTACATCAAACGTACGCCGCTTTCGGAATACCGTACTCAAACAAGGGGAGGGGTTGGTTCCCGTGGTGTGAAAACCAAGGATACCGATTTCACCGAGCACTTGTTCTCCGCGACAATGCTCAACTACCTGTTGATTTTTACCGAATACGGTAAGTTGTTCTGGATGAAGGTTTACGAAGTGCCTGAGGGAAGCAAGACTTCCAAAGGACGCCCGATCCAAAACCTGATCAGCCTCGAATCCGGTGATTCGATCCGCTCCGTAATCAATGTGAAGACATTGTCGGATGAGGATTATATCAACAATAATTACCTCATTATGTGTACCGAGCAGGGCACTATCAAAAAGACTTTGCTCGAAGCATATTCGCGTCCGCGTACCAACGGTATCATCGCTATTTCAATTAATGAAGGTGATCGCCTGCTGAATGTGGCGTTGACTAACGGCGACAACGACATTGTGATCGCGTCAGCGGCGGGTCGTGCGGTGCGTTTCAATGAAAAAGGCGTAAGGCCAATGGGCCGTACCGCTGCCGGTGTGCGTGGTATCAACCTGAACGATCCCGAGAACAAGGTAATCGGAATGGTTTGTATCAGCCGCGAGGATGCACAGCTGCTCGTGGTTTCGGAACACGGTTACGGAAAGCGCTCAGCGATTGACAGTTACCGCGTTACCAACCGTGGTGGCAAAGGGGTTTCAACCATGAATGCAACCGACAAGGTGGGCAAGCTGGTGGCGATCCGTGAGGTAACCGAAGAGGACGATCTGATGATCATCACACGCAATGGTATCGCTATCCGTATGAGCGTGCTCGACATTCGTCAGGCCGGACGTAACACTCAGGGTGTGAAACTGATCCGCCTGAGCAACACGGATGAAATTACGTCGGTGACCCGCATTATGAAAGACCCGGATGAAAAAGCCGAGGAATTGGATGAAGAAGGCAACGTAGTTACTAAACCGGTAGCACAAGTAGCAGGTGCATCGGCCGAGGATGTAATTGTTACGGATGATGAGTTAGACGAGGATGAAGAAATTGCTGACGACGAGGAGGAAGACGATGAAGAGCCTTCCGACGACGCAGAGGCATGATTTTTGTAAAAATTATATTAATTGATTTATATTTAGAACTCGAACAATCAATCACAACCAAAGTTAATATTTATGAAAAAACTGTTTTTTGTTTCTGCACTTAGCCTGTTCGGCTGTGCTGCGATGGCGCAGGACGCTGTGAACAAGGCTTTGGTAGATGGATTTCGTAAGGACAAAGAGAAAAGCGATAAAGATGCCACTGATCCCAAAGCAAGTGCAAAGGCTTCATTCTGGCTCGAACGCGCTAAACTTTATGAAAACATAGCCCTACAAGGTTCAGAAGTAGATTCTAGTGCAGCAAAAACGGCTTTGGAAGCCTACAAAAAGGTTGTTGAGCTGGATGTTACGAAAAAAGGGGAGCCAGGTAAATCCTCCAAAGAAGCGGCGAACGTAATCGCCGGCGGTGAAGGAACTCAGCTTTTCAATGCATTCGTAAAGCAAGGTGCTGAAAAATACCAGGCTAAAAATCTGGGCGGTGCGCTGGAAATGTTCCAGGCTGCTCAGGAGATCAACAAAAAGGATACTTTGGCATCCCTTTATGGTGGTATCGCGGCACAACAGCTTGATAAAAAGGATATTGCAAAATCTTCTTTCGAGAAATATGCTGCCAACGGCGGTAAAGATCCCAGCGTTTTCTACGGTCTGGCTCAGCTGTATCGTTCGGAAAACAACTTCGATAAAGCGATCGAAACCTTGAACAACGGTTTGAAGCAATCGCCGGGTAACAAAGATTTGAAAGCGGAAGTTGTAAACATTTTGCTGGCTTCAGGTAAAGAAGATCAGGCTATTCAGGAGCTCGAAGCTTTGGCAGCAGCTGATCCTAAAAACACCCAGAATGTGGTGAACCTGGCTATTTTGTATGATAACATGTACAGAACTGCTACCGACAAAGTGAAGCAACTAAGCGCAAAAGCTGGTGCAGGTGCTAACGCTGCTGGTGCCGCCGAGAAAAATCTCGCTGCTGAAAAAGACAAGATCGCAGTTTACGACGGTGAAGTAAAACGTATCGGTGCGCTGATCAAGAAGCAGCCTAAAAACGCCGACCTGAAACGCCAGCTTGCAGATGTAACTGCAAAGAAAAAGGAAAGTGTTGAGGCAGTAGCGAAACTGGAAGCAGATTTGAAAACTGCACAGGAAGCTGCCAAAGGACAAGACGTAGCAGCAGCTGGAAAAGAACTTGCTGACGCGAAAGCGAAACAAAAAGAAGCAAGCGACAAAGCGATCCTGAATTACAAAAAAGCTTTGGAAATCGACGCAACGAACTACGACGCACTTTACAACCTGGGCGTTTTCTACTTCAACGAAGCTGTACAGCTGAAAGGCGAAGTGGATAACATGAACATGACTGAATATCAGCAGCGTGGTAAAGAAGTTGAAGGCCGTGTTTGCGGGAAATTCAAAAAAGCGAAACCATATTTCGAAAAAGCAATCCAGGCTAAAGACGAAGCTGAGGCGAAGGACAACCTGACCAACCTGAACGGCGTGTTGGAACAATTCGCTGCAAAAGGCGTTGCTTGTATCGAAGAGTAAGATCAAACTTCGTGTAAGCTTATAAGATGGAAGAGAGCATCAGGTGATCGATGCTCTCTTCATTTAGTAATATCTATTTAACATAATATAAATTATACAACAAACATCTGTGCGATTTGGCGGGCAATACATCCATTGCGATTCCTAGAACCTGTAATGAACAAGCAATGTCACTCGCTTTACATTTGAAGTAACTGAGAAGTAATCTGAATTTCCATTGCTGTTCTCAAATCTTGCTTCGAACCCGAGCTTCCGAATTCCTGCACCGATGCCAATAATGAAACCCTGGTCGTGCTTACGCGTCGCCAGCGCCTTGTCTTCGTCGACATGGACGTCTGTGTAAAAATGTGTTGTGGCTACGTATCGATTATTCTCGGAAACCACAAAGCCATTGGAGATTCCGACGTTTGCGTAAAAGAATGCGTTGCCGCGCGTGATCCGATAGCGGACCAGATTGTTCAGTCTGAGGTGATGTAGTCCGAAAGTGAAATCTGTAATGGTGAAGTTTTCCGGATTCACATTGGTCTGGTAACGATCGGAAATTTTGTAGGACGAATACGTCAGTTCGTTGGCTACTATGAGATTTTTGTTTGTCCGTGGTATGACGATGTTCAGGAACAATCCAACTGTTGGACGTACCGATGTAGTATGCTGACGTTCGGTAAGATATTCAAAATGATAGCCTTTGAACGACAATTTTGAAAATGACACTCCGGCTAATGCGCCTGATTCAAAACCGAGACCTTCACGTTTCGTAACTACTTTGGGTTTGGTTGTGGAGCACTTGTCGTAATACAGTTCGAAAAGCCGCGAGATTTCTTTATTGGAGTATCTGAGATTTGTAATACGGTTCGCGACAGCCTCGCAATCCAGATAACTCTTAATCTGTTGCCGGTAACGGTCAATGGTAGCGATTTGGTTTTGGTTCTCCCTGATAATCTTGTACTTATGATAAACCAGTAACTCGTGCTCAGTACCTATGTACATCTGAACATTGTCTGATCGATCCCGCAAATAATACAGGCTTTTCGGACCGTCGACTAGTCTCAATAAAAATACGGTGTCCTGGACAAGCTCTGGGAGGCCGCTTTCTGTAAGATTGTTGTTGCTCTGAATTTTTCGTTGGACCTCTGCCCTTTCGTAAGTTTCGCCATGAACCTGGAATGCAGACAACTCACGTAGCCCTAGTGTCTTTTCAATTTGAGATTGTTCCTCCCGAAAGCGAATGGTTTCTGGATTCTGCGACCAGTTACGATACTCTATTGTCCCGCGAATGGTGTCTTGTGACGACGTCACGAAATACCCGGGTTCAAATTTCGATTGTGCGTAAATGTTGGAGACTGAAATAAAAGCTATGAAAACTTGCGAGGAGAATTTAAGCATCAGGTTCGTTAAATACGGTTAGTTGATGGTGTCGAGATTTTGATAGCCCGCCCGTGATATCGGATTGATATTTTTGTTAAAATCTCGGACGGTGTTTTTGCTGGTTTTTTTCTTTTAATGTCTTGAAATTGAGTGTATTTTGATTGTTAATTCGGTTGATAAAAATGATGTTATAAAATTCAAAATTGCCTGAAAATGCCAATTTGAGTGCTTTTTCAGCATTTCAAATAGCTTTTTCAGGCAATTTCGAGCGAATCCAGGCAAGAAGCATTGCTTCCGCGTCAGACAATATCACAAATCTTCACACATTCAGCCAAAGAAGCCAACGGCTCGCGCTTCGGAATGAATTCTTGCGCGACAAATCCTTTGTACCCGGTTTCGACAATCGCTTTCATGATCGCCGGGTAATACAACTCCTGGCCTTCGTCGATTTCGTTGCGGCCCGGAACTCCGCCAGTATGATAATGGCCGATGTATTTGTGGTACTGCTTGATGGTCGCGATCACGTCGCCTTCCATAATCGACATATGGTAAATGTCATAAAGCAATTTGAAGTTTTCCGAACCGACCATCTCGCAAAGTCCGGCACCCCAGGCGGTGTGGTCGCACATGTAGTCCCTGTGGTTGACCTTGCTGTTAAGCAATTCCATGATCATGGTAATGCCGTACTTTTCGGCGGATGGCATCAAGCGGCGCAGACCGATGGCGCAGTTGCGCATACCATCATAGTCGGACATCCCGCGGCGGTTACCCGAGAAGCAGATCACCGTTTTATAACCAGCTTCTTTCAGTTTGGGGAAAAGGTCCTCGTAACTTTTGACGAGCTCGTCGTGCAGGGCCAGATCGTTGAAACCTTTTTCGATGCCCATGCCCGCGCCGTTAGGTAGCGCGCACGTGAGTCCGTACTTTTTCAATGTCGGCCAATCCTCCGGTCCGAGAAGTTCAATGGAAGTGATGCCGATCTTCTTACATTCCTGTGCGAACGTGTCGAGCGGGATTTTGCCGTAGCACCACTTGCAAACCGAGTGGTTGATCTTCCCATTCAGTTTAGTACCCAGTACAGATTCTGTTTTTGCAAAAACTTCCGAAATGGACATTACGCCGGCTGCGGCCCCGGCAGCTGTTCCCGCAGCGATATTTTTTAATGCGTTTCTTCTGGTTGACATAATCTCGGATATTGAAATCAATATTAAGCGATATCACAAATGGTAACCCCCTGCTTCAAAGAAGCCAGATCGTCACCGCGACTTGGGATGAACTCCTGCCCTACGAACCCTTTGTAACCGGTTTCCACAATCGCTTTCATGATCGATGGGTAATAGAGCTCCTGCGTTTCGTCGATTTCATGACGCCCCGGTACACCGCCCGTGTGATAATGCGCAATGTATTTGTGGTACTTTTTGATCGTCGCGATTACGTCACCTTCCTGGATTTGCATGTGGTAAATGTCGTAGAGTAGCTTAAACTTCTCTGAACCAACCGCTTCGCAAAGAGCTGCACCCCACTCCGTCCGGTCGCACATATAATCTTTATGGTTCACTTTGCTATTCAGCAGCTCCATAACCAGGGTCACATTGTGCTTTTCGCAAGTTGGGATCAGTTTGCGGATGCCTTCGGCGCAGTTACGAATGCCATCATAATCCGACATGCCACGACGGTTACCGGAAAAACAAATGATCTTATCATAGCCCGCTGCACGCACTTTCGGGATCACATCTTCAAATCCTTTGATCAGCTCTTCGTGGTTTTTCGGATCGTTGAAACCCTTATCAATGCTACGGGTAAGCCCTTCGCCCCAGGGTAATGCACAGGTAAGTCCGTACTTTTTGATCACCGGCCATTCTTCCGGGCCAAGCAATTCGATCGACGTCAGCCCGATCTTCTTGCATTCCTGCGCGAAGGTTTCGAGTGGAATTTTACTATAACACCATTTGCATACGGAGTGATTAATCTTGCCGTTCAGTTGCGGCCCAAGCGCTTTTTCCGACGCGGCAAATGCATGGGCGAGCGAGCTCGAAAACGTACCCAACCCCGCTGCCGCAGCCATGTTTTTGAGCGCTTTTCTTCGATTTGAAAGTGACTTCATTTAATAGTTAACTATCTGAAATAATGTAAGTTAATTGTCATTTGGGCGGTAAACCCCTACCCTTTCTCCGGATTGTACGTACATATGTATACGTCAAGTCGAAATTTCAACTACTTTTTTCAATACCCATAAAAAAAGTAGTGATGCTACCGGATCCGTTTCTGCTTTGAGAGCATCAGGATCAACACGCAGCACCACTATCTTAAGCCTAATTAATTATAATCTACTCAAAAAATCGTGTGATCTATTTTCCGCTTTTCGGCGCACCGGATTCGGAGTAGATCGGGTTATTTTTGTTACCGCCAGCCATCAGGTAGGCTACGAGGTCTCTCAATTCGTTAGGGTTCAAACCGTTGATCAGGCCCGGAAGCATCATAGAAACCGGAGAGATTTTGCTTGATACCACATCCTTCTTAGCCACTTTCCGGATCGTTTTCGGATCGAATGGATTTTGTGAAACATAATAGAAGTTGGCATCCTGGTTCACCTCACGGCCAACGATCGACTGTCCATCTTTCATCTGGAACGAGATCGAAGCATATTGGTCAGACACCGCCTTGTCCGGTTCGATGATCGCTTCGAGCATGTCTTTTACAGAGAAGCGGGTTCCCAGTTGGGTCAGCTCAGGACCCACGTCGGCACCTTCGCCCTGGATCGTGTGGCAGCGGCTGCAAAGCACTGCGGAGAAAATCTGCTTGCCGCGTTCGAAGTCACGGTTGCTGAGACTGTCTTTTACGAGTTCCACAGCCTGATCCACTTTCCATCCACGACCCGGTCCTTTCGGCGTGTAGAGCTTCACGAGGTCGTTACCTGTTCCTGTAAGTAGCTCAGAGCCAGAGAGCTTGTTATAATAAGCCACTTTGTCACTTGGTACATGTTTCAATGCAAGCTGACGAGCCTTGTCGATAAAACCGATGTAGCTGCGTCCGCCCTGGTAGCTGAATGCTTTGTGGAACCATTTGAAATACTCTTCGCGCGAGGCAGGTGTCCAGCCGGTTTTTGCACTGCTCAGCATAATGGCGTAGAAAGTCTGCTGCTGTGGCGGCATTTTTTCCAACAGACCAGCCAGGTCAAGACCGTATTGCGGGTTGCGCAGGATCAGGTCGGCCGAAGCGGTTACCATTTCATTATCCTTGTCATCGAACTTCTCGTTTTTCGCGATCAGCGCAAGGGTTTTTTCAACCGCTTTGGGTGCTTCGATGGTTACCAGGATTTTAGCTAAAAATCTGTTTTGCAATGCATTAGCTGACGGGTATTTCGGGTTCAGATAGGCAACCAATGCAGCTTTCGTGGCGGCGTCGGGCTGGCCCGTACGGTACAGGATCACTTCCACTGCACGTAGGAGCGCCTGCTTGTTCAGGTCGTCGAGCTTCGCGTAATCGATGGTAGTCAGTTTTTTCAAAAGGGGCCCTCCCACCTTTGTAGAGTCACCCTGGCGGCCTAGTGCGATGGCGGCATAAATGATCGACTGAGGATCTTTCTCCGCGTAAACTTTGCTTTCCCACTGGCTGACAGGCTGGTGCTCGATAGCCAAACGGCCTGCATACCGAAGGAAGCGATCCGGGCTTTTCAGCAATGGCCATGCCTGATCGATTGCTTTCGGATCCTTCTTAACATGGTATTCTTCAATGGCGGTACGTTGCTTGTGCTCAGGGGTAATGACAGGCGTAGCTGCGTTAGATCCGGGTGCAATGTTTTTATAATCACCGTAGTATACGCGGTAGAGATCCGATTCGAGACGACGGCCGCCGGTCAGGAAGTACAATGCACCGTCAGGACCGATTGCGCCGTCTGTCAAGGGAAGCGGCGCTCCGGAAAGGAATTCCTCGTGCTCGGCTGTGTAAGTAGAGCCGCTTGGTTTCAGGTGCAAGCCGTGAACGATACCAAATGACCAGTCGAATGCGAGCAATGTATTTTTGTACTTCGCCGGGAAACGTGCGTCTTTCAGGTAAATGAGGTTGGTAGGCGATCCCTGGCCGATGTTCATGACCGGCGAGAGGAAATCGGCGAATGCAGGAGACGTGTTGGCAGAACCAGTTCTCCATCCGAATTCGCCGCCGCTTACCGCATGGCAAACGCGGGTTGGACGATACCAGGGCGTTCCGAAATCCCATTCCATATCTGAGTCATAGGCAAACAGGTCGCCTGCTTCGTTGAATGCGATATCGTACGGGTTACGAAAACCGGCCGTGTACAATTCCCAGTTTTTACCTTCCGGGTCGGTATGGGCAATCCAGCCGCCCGGCGCATTACGGTCGGTGGCGTGCCCGCGTGGGTCCTTGATAAACGGGAAAAGGTTGTCGTTTTTCCAGTTCGGCATCAAACGGTATATATCCATTTGCGGAAGGTCGGTGAAGTTACCGGCCACTACGAAAAGCGATTTCTGATCCGGCGCCATCACGATGCTGTGCGGCCCGTGCTCGCCCTCGCCTTTCAGCGGTTTGATGAGCGTGATCTTGTCATACTGGTCGTTATTGTCGGTATCCTGCAAGCGGTACAAGCCGCTTCCTTTCGGGAAACGCGCATTCGACCGGTTGTTGATCATCACGTAAAGGCTATTGAATGCATAGAGCAAACCATGCGCGTAACCCATTGCTACTTTCGCGGTATCCCCTTCTATTTTAAGTGCTTCAACCTGAGGCTTGTCGGTAGAGCCGATGGCCGGCAGTATCAAGCGGTACAATCCGCCGTACTGGTCGGATGTGATCATCCTTCCCTTATTGTCGAACGTCATGGATACCCACGAGCCGTTCTTTTCTTCCGAAACACTGTATAAATGATCGGCTTTGAAGCCGTCCGGGAGTTTCAGTTTGTCGACCTTTGAGCCGGGAGGACGGTGTTTCGCAGTTCGGTTACTCAGCATCACTCCACAGAAGACCCCTACGGCAACGAGCACCGCGAGCGTCATCGGAAGTTTTAACCATTGTTTTTTTGTGTACATTTTACAGCTCAGCGTTTTAGTAAATATGATTGATAAAAAAGGATGAAGCGTGGGGGCGCCTGGCCTCGGATATGACCTGGCCGGGCACTCTGTTTGACTGGATTTGTTTCATCTTAAATAAAGCAAACTAAAACTTTAAATAATCTGATATTGCAATATTAGATTGAAACATTCATGCGACTATCCTGTTCTGTGGGGTATCGGGCAGATAAGTATGCTTATAATACAAAAAGTGCAGCGAGCTCTCGCTTGCTGCACTTTTTTATTCTTTTGCATCCATCAGAAATGCGGCGTCAATGCAGCTTCAACAGCAGGAAGACCATAGTAGTCGTCCAATACTGTGAATGCATTCGGCGGAGGTACCGCTCCTTTCGGGAAGTAGTATGCCGCCGGGTTGGCCTTCACTTTCGCGCCATAAGCCCCTATGATTTCTTTCACACGCCCGGTACGCGTGAGATCGAACCAGCGTTTGTTTTCAAATGCGAGCTCCACGCGTCTTTCTTTGAAAATGGCCTCGCGCAGATCGGCCTGGGATGCTGCCTTGGTTGCAGCAAGACCTGCACGGGTGCGAACCTGGTTCAGATACGTGGCCGCGTCGCCCGGCTTGCCTCCTTCGTTCAATGCTTCGGCCAGGAAAAGCAGCACTTCCGCGTAGCGATAAACAGGCCAATTCTGACCGGTGTTCTGATGGATTGCATGCGGCCGAGCGTACTTTTTGATGTAAGGATAAGTTTTATTCTCAACCGCCGATCCGCTCAAAGTCACATAGCCGATCGAAATATCCTTCCTTTTATCGCCGGCTTCGTAGGCGGCGATCAGGTCAGGTGTTGGAATGTTGTTACTTTCCTGGGAAGTCTGTTGCGGGTTAGCCGTTCCGGTGATCGGCGCAATTTCGGCCGCAGTGATCGGAGAAGGAATGAAGCGGTAAATTTGGTTACCGTTGTATCCGGCCGATCCTTCCATGTACTGGATCTCAAACAACGATTCTTTGTTGTTTTTGTTCGCACTCGTGTAAGAGAATGCATCGTTGTAGTCAGGCATCAGTGTATACTGGCCGCTGGTCACGATTTCTTTCAGCAATGTTTCCGCAGCTCCCCATTTCTTTTGGGTAATGTAAAGGTTGGCAAGCAGCATTCTGGCAGTACCGCTTGTAACACGTCCGGCTTCCTGCGTGGCTTTATCGTACAATCCGCCGATGGCATCCTTCGCATCTTTTTCGATCTGGGCGTAAATCTCGTCGGTCGAAGCCAATGGCAGCGGTGCATCGTCGCGGCCGGTGGCAGGCACCAGGTGAAGCGGCACTTTACCGAACAGTCGCACCAGGTCGAAGTAAGCAAATGCGCGCAAGAATTGTGCCTGGCCTTTGAGGTTCGCTTTGGATTTCGCATCAAAATCCACCCCGTCAATCTTAGCAAGCACCTGGTTGGCCCTTGCGATGATTCGGTAGTTGAGGCGGTACTGAACGAGTACGTTGTCGTTCGCCGTGATCCCGTTGGCAGTCGGAACTGCAAAGTCGGCCACGTTTTCGGTCGGGTCTACCGCGCCGTATAGGACGTTACGGGCATAATAGGTGTTGTCGGAATGCATTTCCTCCAAAACCCATGCACGTTCGTTATACATCTGGCGGAAAGGTTCATAGGTAGCATTCACCGCCTGTTTGAAATCGCTTTCTGATGTGAAGAAGTTGTTGGAACTCAATGCCGTTTCCGGGTTCACTGTGAGGAACTTATCTCCGCATCCCGCCATCAGGCCCGCTGCCAGGATCCATGCCGCTATATATTTTGTTTTCATTTCTATCGGAATTTAATGGAACTGTTTTACAAGTCAGGTTAGAAGTTTAAGTTCACACCCAATGTCCAGGTACGTGGTACAGGGTAGTTCGAAAGATCCACACCCTGGCTCAGGTTGCCACCGTCGCCCTGTCCATCGCCCTGCGCGCTGGTTTCAGGGTTAGGTCCGCCCCAGTATTTGGTGAATACATACACCTGCTGCACGCTCGCATACACGCGCGCCGACTTGAAGAAACTCTTGATACCGCCCAGGTTATAGCCCAGTGTAATGTTTTTGAGCGTAAAGTAAGAGGCGTTGGCCAAGAAGTGTGAGCTGTTCCAGTCGCGTTCCACACCGGTGAAGTTACCGCCATTGTTGGTAGCGCCGTACATCCCTTTACCCGGAGTGATTACAGTTTGCGCTTCAACCGCGCCGGTTACCGGGTTGACGCCGTTCTTCACGCGGAAACGGTCTTTGGCACCTGCCACCATATTGAATACACCGTCGAGGTTGGCTGTGCTGTACAAGTGACGTACCCAAAGCTGGTTACCCTGCGAACCGGATCCCGTGATCGAAAGGTCCCAACCACCATAGCTGAAAGTGTTGGTGAGGCCGTAGGTGAATTTCGGGAATGGGCTGCCGATAATGGTACGGTCATCCGCATCGCCACCGTTGGTGATTACTCCGTCGCCATTCACATCCTTGAACTTGATCGTGCCGATCGCTGAGCGGCCTGGAATGATCGGGCTGCTGGCCAATTCTTCCTTACTCATGTAGAAACCTTGTTTCACTAATCCGTAGAACTGACCGAACGGTTTGCCAACCTGTGTAATGTGGAATGTACCATATACACGGTCGATGCCCGGTGCCAGCTCCATTACCTTGTTACGGTTGAATGAAATGTTTGCATTGGTGGTCCATTTCAATTTACCGACCAGGTTGCGGCTGGTCAATGAGACTTCATGCCCCCAGAATTTGATCTCGCCAATGTTGTCGTTGTAGTTAGAGAAGCCCGACTCTTGGGGAACCTGAACGGCGTAAAGCAAATTCGTGGTCCGCTTGGAGTAGAAGTCGTAAATCAATTGGATACGGTCGTTGAAAAGACCCACATCCAAACCGGCATCGAACTGCTTGGTTGTTTCCCAGCCCAGCTTGCTGTTGGACAGTGACGTTACCTGCGCACCGGTAGCTACCGTAGTTCCGAAAACCGCATTGGTCGTGTTGTTCACCAATGCATACTGGGTATAGTTACCGATGTTGTTGTTACCGATCACCCCGTAGCTGGCACGTGCTTTGGCAAATGAGATCTTAGGAATCGACTGCATGAAGTTTTCATCCGAAATGACCCAGCCCACAGACGCCGAAGGGAATGTACCCCAGCGGTTGTCGGAGCCAAAACGGGAAGAACCATCGGCACGAACAGCAGCAGTGAAGAGATATTTACCTTTGTAGTTGTAGGTCAGACGTGAAATGTAAGACATCAGCGCCCATTCGTTAGCACCATTGAAAGTGTTGGAACCCGAGATACCGTTCACGTTAAACGAGCCGCCGCGGTCGATATTGATCGCACCCTGGATTGTCGGAAGGCGGTCATCGGTATAGGTGTTGGCCGTGATACGGTCGAACTCCTGACGAAAACGTTGTTGTGTGAAACCCGCGAGCAACTCGAAATTGTGCTTCTCATTGAAGCTGTGCGTGTAGGTTGCAAGGTTTTCATTCAGCCATGAGAAGTTCTGGTAGTTCTGCCGGATCGACACCGCGGTGGTAGGGACCGGTGTGTTGATTGCACTCGTGGCCGTCGACGGGTTGAAGAAAAAGAACTTGTTTGACTCCTGTTCCACGTTCAAGGTCGATTTCAGCGTGAGGCCTTTAATCGGGTTGTACTGCACATAAGCATTACCTAGAAGCTTGTTGATTCTCGTTTCGTTGGTCAGCTCTTTCGCTGCGCGTACCCAGTTGGGATAATCGAAGATATTACCGGTGCCTTGCGGAAAATTGTTGTATTTGGTCAATTGGCCGTTGGCATCATAAATAGGCATCACCGGCCAGGTATGCAATGCATTGAAGAGCACACCGGTACCGCGGTCGCCATCCGTCCGTGGGGTGTTGTCATATACAAATTGCGGTGCCAGGTTGAAACCGATTTTAATTTTGCTTGATAGGTCATACTCGGTATTCATACGAAGTGAGTAGCGCTTGTAATTGTTGTTGAGCACCACCCCTTTCTGATTGAAAACACCCGCTACAAGCGATGTACGCATATTCTCCTTGTTGGAACTTACCGTGAGGTTATAGCTCTGAATAGGTGCTGTGCGCAGCAATGCATCATACCAGTCGTTGTTTTTGCCTGCATATTCCGATGGGTTCTCAAATGCTTTGGGAACCGTTTTGTTCTCATCTTCGTACATTTCTTTCTTGAACTGCGCGAATTCTTCGGCGTTCAGCATTTTCACACGACCTCTCATGGGCACCTTCTGGATACCCGCGTAGGCGTTGAAGCTCACGGCCATTTTGCCGGGCGTACCTCGTTTGGTGGTAATCAGAACAACACCGTTAGCTGCGCGCGAACCGTAAAGGGAAGTCGAAGCAGCATCTTTCAAAATGGTAATATCCTCGATTTCATCGGGGTTCATCTGGCCGATGGTCCCGGTGATCGGGAAACCGTCGATTACATAAAGCGGGTCGCTACCGGCTGTCACCGATACCTGACCGCGAATACGTACAGCCATCCCCTGCCCCGGCTTACCGGTGGTCTGGTTGATCTGCACACCGGCGAGACGTCCTTGTAGTTTTTGAGTAACCTGAGATACCGGAATATCTTTCAGCTCCTCACTTTTAACGGTTTGCACCGCACCTGTAATTTCTTTTTTCAATTGGCTGCCATAACCCACTACTACCACTTCGGTAAGTGCCTTGGCATCGGTGGCAAGTTTAATGTCCACGGTTGAGGCAGCTCCCAGAGGAACTTCCTGCGTAAGGAACCCAACGGATGAGAAAATGAGGACACCGCCTCTATCGGGAACGTTGATGGAGTACACCCCGTCCGCATCGGATACCGTTCCGATCGTAGTACCTTTGAGTACCACGCTCACACCCGGCAGTTTCTCGCCGGTGTCGTCGGTTACCTTTCCCTTGATCGTCCGGTCGGCGATGATGTTGGTGCTTACAACCAGCGGGTTAAGATGAAAACTATTGCCGGCTACTGCACTGAGCCCGCAAGCCGCACCGATAAGCGCCTGGCCTACGGACAGTTTCAGGATCGAGTTCAATCGGCCGTAATAAGGAGATTGTCGAAATTGATTCATAAGCTTCATTTTTAGATTTAGTAATTAGCAGAGGTCCCAGAGCATTGTCTAAAATGCCCGGGTGACGGGGTTAATCGGTTAAGCTTTTTATTCTCATAGTCATCGGTTTAAGTGAATAATTGTCGGGATTGGGGAAAAGCTGTGTTTAGGTATGTAAAAACGGTGTCGTCTGATCGCGAAACGGATGGCTTCCCTGCATGTAAACAGGCCGGAAAGCTGGCAGATCTATCGTTGATGAAGATTTTGGAGTACTCTAAGAAATAAATGTCTTCATGACGCATAAAAGACAATTATTCATGCTTAAAGTAACATTTATGCAATAGTAGAATGAATGCGAGAACAGACTGTCCTGCTCTGTCTGGTTTTGATTAATATTTAATTAACATGAGTTTTTTGGATATATCTTATATCTGGCATGGCGAAGCCATCCGTCCGCAGAGAGGCGACGGTCTACAATATAGGATACGAAACAGGTGAGGTAGCAAGAAATATGTCCGCCGGAAAGCTGGCAATCAGTATGTTCCGGCGGATCAAATGGTGGAATCAAACGAGCAGTTCTTTCACTGCGAGACCCTTGCCGTCGGGTGTTGTATAGAACGGCCGCTTCTCGATTTCGTATTGGGTATCCGGTGGAATGCCCAATGCATGATAGATGGTTTGGTGAATGCCATCCACCTTCACCGGGTTTTCAATGGTCTTGCAGGGACGTTCGTCGGCGGTTTTGCCGTAGACGAAACCTTTTTTTATGCCACCACCGAACATCAGCATTGAGCAGCCGTCGGTAAAATGGCGGTGCATGCCGTAGAATTTGAGGTCGGAAAGGATATCGGGCTGGGCAACCTGCTCCTTCACTTTGGCATCCGGGCGGCCTTCCACCATCATATCCCGGCTGAATTCACTCGCAAGTACGACCATCGTGCGGTCGAGCAGGCCTTTCTCATCGAGGTCTTTAATGAGCTGGGCAATCGGGCCGTCGATTTGTTTCTTCATATCCTGCAAGCGGGTGTGTCCGTTTTCATGCGTGTCCCAACCTTTGAACGGCTCGTACTCGGTGGTGACGCTGATGAAGCGCGCCCCTTGCTCCGTCAACCGACGGGCGAGCAGGCAGCCGAGTCCGAAGCGACCGGTATTATAAATGTCGTAGCTCTTTTTAGGCTCCGTACTCAAATCAAAGGCCTTCGATTCCGGCGAGTTCAGCAATGCGTAAGCCTGTTCCATGGAGCGTTTCAGCGATTCGCGCTGGTAGTCGCTACCGAACTCTCCCACCGGACTGTTATTGATCAACTCGTTGTACAATTGGTTCCGGCGTTCGAATCGCTTCGCGTCCATACCTACGGGCGGGCGCACGCTTTCGAGGCCCTGGCTGGGGTCGGGAATGAAGAATGGTCCGAATTCGTTGCCCAGGAAACCGGCCGTGTGAAATGCTTTCAGTTCTTCGGCTTCACCTACCGTGAACCGCTGGCCAATGTCAATGAATGCCGGGATCACCGGATTTTTGGGCCCGAGCTCCTTGGCGATCCATGAGCCGATGTGCGGCGCGGCTACCGTTTGCGGTGGCTCGTAACAGGTGTGCCAGTGGTACTGGTGGCGCGAGTGCAGGATGTGGCCCATGTCCGCTGCGACGTACGAACGGATGAGTGTTCCCTTGTCCATCACCTGCCCTATCGACTGCAAGCCATCCGAGAAATGGATGCCATCCAGCTTCGTCGGGAACGATTTGAATGTGCTCAAAACGCGGTTACCCTCCATGTCTTTTTCGAACGGCGTGTAGGCTTTCGGATCGAAAGTTTCGGTGTGCGCCATACCGCCGGCCATCCATAAAAGTATCACTGTGTCCGCCGAAGAATTGGCTCCCGCCTTGCCCCGGCATGAGGTTAGCAGGTTTGATATGGGCGCTCCCGCCGCCAAAGCAGCCATCGTAGCGGCGCTGGCGCGTTGCAGAAACTCCCTCCTATTCCATTGGATATTCATTACTTTCTTTATTTTAAGTGATTGTATTTCAGTAACTTAAATCTATTTACTTTTTATACTTTAAATACTTTTTATATTTATTAATAATACTAATAATTTAATTCTTTATGTCCATTATAAATGTTTTGTCTGTATTTAAAGTCTTATTCATTTGATATTATAAATACGTTTTATCTGTATCCTGCATTTAATATATCAACTGAAACTCTGGTACCAGTGCAATCGCCCAAACCAGGTCCTGAATGCCTTCCTCGCTTGGCGTCGGACCGAGGATTTTCTTCGCGGCCGCGAGCTCTTTGGGTACCGGTGAACGCCCCAACGCCTTCCGGTAAAGTGCCGTCACTAGCGAGTCGGATGTCGGGTATTGCGATTTCCAGATCTTCGATCCGGCTTTGAGCGTTTCGGTGAATTTCGAGCCGTTCGTAAGTTCCAATGCTTGGAGCAGGTTGGCCTGGGAGGTACGACTGGTACTCACCGTCTCCCGGTTCGGGCGGCCGAGCGAAGTGAGGAATGGATCGTTCTTCACAAACGCTGCGCGCGGGAATGGCAGCCGCGACTGGATATCGTCCGGAAGCTTCTTCAATGCAAGCGCTGTGTCGGCATACATCGGTGTGAAGCTCGTGCTGATCGCGTCGGCGAACTGCTCGGCGGTAAGTCTTCTGCGAACCATGCCGGTAAACTTGAAATCGTTCGCCATAATATCCCCGGCTTCTTTCACCGACGTTGAGGGCAACTGGTAGGTCTTGGAGGTAACAATCGTATAGATGAGCTTTTTTACATCGTAGCCATTCGTCACAAAGTCGGATGCCAGCCAATCGAGCAGATCCTGGCTCCAAGGCAAATTGTCCATTGCATCCACCGGCTCCACAATGCCGCGACCCATCAACTGTGCCCACACACGGTTCACAAGCGTACGGTATAGCCTTCCGTCTTTCGGCTGTACGAGGAAATCGGCCAACTGGCGGAGCCGTTTTTCGGTGTTCGCATTCACTTCGATTTCGCCCAGTTCCGGGTAGAGAATGCGCGTTCCAGCAATTTTGCCCGTAGGCTTGTCGCAGCGATTGATTTCCAGCAGGGTATCTGCGAAAATGTTGGCGAATGCATAAGCGTCGGCCAGTTTCCAGTCGCTGATGAAACTGTCGTGGCACGAAGCACATTTAAGGTTCAGGCCCAAAAATACCTGAGCCACATTCTGGGCTGCCTGCATTTCGGTACGCTGGCTGGAATTGATCGTTCCGCGCCATTTGATACCTTTTATAAAGCCTTCGGATTCTTTATTGGGGCTGATCAGCTCTTTCACGAACCAATTGTATGGCTTGTTATCCAGCAAACTCGCGTAAAGCCATTTGGAAATACCGAACCGCCCGCCGGTAATATAGCCCGTCCCGTCGTAATCGTTCCGGAGCGCATCGTTCCAGAACGTCATCCAGTGCTGCGCGTAAGCGTCGTTCTGGGAAAGAAGCTCTTTGGCAAGTAAATCACGCTTGTCGGGGCGGGTATCTGCCACAAATGCATCGACCTTTTCCGGAGGCGGAAGCAGCCCGATGATGTCGAGGTAAACGCGACGAATATAAGTGCGGTCGTCCACGACGGGTTTCCAGCTTCCTTTGTTCTTTTGGAAATATGCATTCACAAACAGGTCGACAGGCTTGTTAAGGTCGGCCGTGGCAGCGGGTACCTGTGGCGTGCGCGGTGCCAGTTCGGCTACGCGGTAAATGCTTTTCTCTTTGCCATCGGGCCACGGTGCACCCTTTTCGATCCAGAATTGGAGCAACTTTACCTCCTTCTCGGTCAGGCGCTTGCCTTTGGTGGGCATCGCTTCCTTATGTCCCTTGGGCAGTGAAATCCGGCGGATCAACTCACTTTTGTCGGGATGGCTCGGTACCACCACCACGCCGTGCTCGCCGCCTTTCATAATGGCGTCCTTGCTGTCGAGCCGCAGTTCTCCTTTCATTTTGGTTTCGCTGTGGCAGCTGTAACAGTTGTGCGCCAGGATCGTCCTGACTTCCACATTGAGGTTTTGTATTTGTTCAGGGGTTAATGCGCCATTGTTAGTAAGCACAAAATCAGCTTCGGTCTCGCCCTCCGGCTCCAAGGTTTTATCGGCACCGGGTAGTACGCTCGTGAGGTAATCTTCGCCGTGTGTCAGCATGGCGCCATAATGGCCTGCCAATGAAACACCGAAAACGGTGGTAAGCAGGAGCCCGCGGAAGAGGCTCCGGTTACCGGATCGCAATGTAAATGCCGTGACGAGAGAAAGTACCATCGTGGCAATTCCGGCCCAGCGGTGGATTTCGAGATTGGTACCGCTGGAATCTTCGGAGCTGGCCAGCAGCAGGCCGAATGCAACCGCCAGCACTGCGCTACCCGCGCTCACCCACGTGATGATGCGCGTGCCGTCGCGCAGGACGGTCGATTTATGCTTCCAGTCGATGAGTTCAAAAAGCAATGCAATGCAGAGCAGTCCAATGGGGAAATGGACTAGTAAAGGGTGCAATCGTCCTAAAAATTGCCAAAGCCAGAAAGTTTCGGTTGCTTGGAGTAACACAAGTTCAAGGGGTTAGTGGTTCAGGAATACCGACGGGGATATTCCGCAATCATACAATACTAAAATGCAGCGAAGTGAATAGTATCCTGTGCTGTCTTGCTATAAATGAAAAATATTCATGATTTTCTCAAAAGGTTTATATAAAAATTATTCGACATATTGAATTGATTATTAGTGTTATAACGATCTGCCTCAGGGATTAGTTATAAAATTTAACAGGAGAGACATATTGAATATCTCTCCTGTGCATTGAAGGCATTCCAGCCGATCAATAACCCGGATTTTGGGTTAGTTTGGGGTTGATCAGTATTTGCGGTGCGGGCAGCGGCAAGAAATATTCATTCTCTGTAAAGACATAATCCGTCGTATTAAATGGTACATTTCCCCTGGCAACAGTCGGCTTCGCGCGTTCCTGCGCCCCGTGCGCGTTCATAAATGCTGCCCACTCCGCCGGTGTTTTGGTCCTTTTCAAATCAAACCAGCGGTGGTTTTCGAATGCCAGTTCTAATCTTCTTTCTTTCAAAACAGCCGTTCTGAATGCCACCTTATCAGCGATAGCAAGGTCGGCGAGGCCGGCGCGTTTCCGGATCTGATTCAGATAGCCCTGCGCTTCGGCTGTTGGGCCGGACTGCTCATTAATGGATTCCGCGAGCATCAGCAGGACGTCGGCGTAACGTAGCACCGGCCAGTTGGAATTGGTACGGTTCACGATCGTGTGCGGGTAGTTGTATTTGACAATATAAGGCACCTGGTAAGTAGTGGTATCCAATTTGAAATTGGGTTTCAGGGAGATATCCTTGCGCAAATCACCTTTCTCGTAGGCGGCCATGATGTCGTTGGTAGGGACATTGCGGCCACCATTAGAGCCTGCGGAGAAGCCTGTTACCGCTCCTTTCGACACCCTTGGTGCGAACACGTATTCGAAGTTGCTCCACTCTCCCAGGTCGTTATCACCCATGTACTGGATTTCAAAAATCGATTCGATGCCGTTTTTCTTGGTGATGGCATAGTTGTCGGCGTAGTTCGCATTCAACGCATAGCCCAGGGTGGTGACCTCTTTCAGCGTTGTTACTGCTTCGGCGTACTTCTTCTGCGTGAGGTAGGACTTGCCCAACAAACTCAATGCAGCTCCTTTGGTTGCACGGCCCATATCGGCGGCGGCATATTTGGCAGGCAACGCGGCTGCGGCATCTTTCAGATCCTTTTCAATTAGCGCCCACACATCCGCCTGAGGCGATCGCACGAGATCGAAGGCCGGATCCGGGATTTCGAGCGTGGATGTGACGATGACTACGTCGCCAAAGTACTGAACGAGATGGAAATACATGTACGCACGAAGGAATTTGAGCTGACCTTCGGCTTCTTTCCGGCCATTGTCGGTCATGGTAGCATTTACCATCCGCTCCAATGTGAGGTTACAGTTGTACATAGCGGCGTAGAAACCGTTCCAGAGGTTGGCGATCTCCCCATTACCCGAGTTGACGGTGCTGAATTCGAAAGCTTCCCAGCCGCCCGCCCCACCCCTGTCGGAAGGGTTCAGATCGACGGTGGTGTTATCCGTTTGAAATTCACCAAACAGGTATGCGGTATTCGTAAGTCCTTGTATCTGACTATAAACCCCGCTTACAGCCTGCTTTACCTGTTCTTCATTTTTGTAAAACAAATCGACTTTTACTTTCGTAGGGTCGGTTTGGTTGAGAAAGTCTTCGCTGCATGACGACAAGCACATTGCCAGAGCGATTCCGAGTATCGTTGCTTTTTTCATCTTCGTCAATTTTAGAAGTTAACTTTAAGACCCACTGAGAACGTTCTGGGCACCGGATACGACTCGTCGTCGTTGTTCAGTTCCGTTCCGCCGCGCACGCCCGCATCGGGATTATTACCCGGATATTTGGTGATTAACAGGAGGTTAGCTGCATTCACGAAAACGCGGGCGTCGGACAGGATACCGTCGACTTTGGGGAGTGTGTAGCCGATCGTCACGTTCTTGATCCACGTGTGGCTTCCGTCGTACACGTAGCGCTCGCTGCTCTCGCGTGACCATTTGAAATAGTCCGTACCACCCTGTGAATTCTTTGCGTTCGGGTTCGAGCCCGGGTTTTCAGGGGAGCGCCAGCGGTCTTTCGCTTTTTCCAACACATTGAAAACGCCGTCCATGTTCATGGTCGAAGCTTCGATGTTGCGGTAAATGTCGAATTTGTGGGCACCCATCAGCAACACGCTCACGTCGAAACGCTTGTAATCCACACCAACGGTCCATCCCCAGTTGAATTTCGGGTTCGGATTACCGATTTCGGTCATATCCTTGGTGTCGTAAGATACGATCCCGTCCGGACCTCCATCGGGTGCACCATGCAAGTCTGCAAACTTCATGGCGCCCGGTACGGCACCTTCCTGCAACGGAGCAGCGTCGATTTCCGCCTGAGTGTTAAAAATGCCAAGCTTTTTGTAACCGAAAATCATACCGATCGGCCGGCCCACCTGCTGGATATTGTATCCGCCGTACTGGCTTCCTTGGAGGATGAAGTCGTTCTGTCCACGAATCGCGAGGATTTTGCTGCGATTGAATGTGATATTAGCATTGGTCCTGAAATTGATCTGGCCGATTTTCATCCGATAGCTGGCCGCAAGTTCCACTCCCTGGTTCTGTACTTTGCCCAGGTTTTTCAGCGTAGAAGTGAAACCGGAAACGGCGGGGATATTGTAGCCCAGCAACATGTCGTCGGTGATCTTCTTGTAGTATTCGGCGGTGAAAATCAGTCGGTTATTGAATGTGGAAAGATCGAGGCCAATGTTTAGTTGGTTGGACTTTTCCCAAGTCAGTTCCGGGTTAGCAAAACGGTTTACAGTTTTACCGATCGACAGCGAATTATTGAAGACATAATTGTTCAAAGTCAGGAACGCAAGGCTGGCGTAGTTACCATCGTCGCCTGCATTTTGTCCGGTACCGAAGTTGTTGTTGGCACTTACCTGGTAAGTATTGTTGCCGGTCATACCCCAGCTACCACGCAGTTTCAGGTCGGTCAGCCAGGCTGCTTTGGGAATAAATGGCTCTTCGGAAAGCCTCCAACCGACAGACACCGCAGGGAAATTACCGAATTGGTGCCCTTCGCTGAACCGCGAGCTTCCCTCGCGCCGGAACGACGCCGAGAATAGGTAACGGTCTTTAAATGAGTAGTTAAGGCGCGCCAGGTAAGCAAGCATGGTCCATTTACGCTCCATGGAGTTGGACGAGCGGATGGTCGCATTGCCGAGGAACGGCGCGAGATCGTCGGGGAAAGTGTTACCGGAGCCGTACAAACCTTTGACGATTTCCTGTTGGGCAGTGTAGCCAAGCATGGCGTCCAGGTGGTGATTTTCTCCGAAATTCACATTGTACGTAAGCAACTGGTCGGCCGTGTAGTTGCGCAGTTCTTCGGAGTCGTCCCGTTCGCTCGCAATGCGTGGAGGTGCACCGTTGGAACCCGTCGCAATGGCGAGTCCGATCGTCGAAGGCACGTACTCCTTGTACTTGTTGTAGTTGATCTTAGCATTGACGGACGTTCTGAATTTCAGGCCTTTGGCAATGTTGAAATCGATATAACCATTGGCGAGTACATCGGCGATATTGCGGTCGCGGTCAATGTTTTTCAGCAAGTACAATGGATTCGGAAAGCCGAAGATATCACCTACTCCATTGTAGTACGGGATCAAATCTCCCTTCTGATCGTAAGCAGGATAACGCGGGTCGCTGATAAGCGTGAGGCCCACCAATGCGCTGCGGCCGTCGGTAGCTGCCAGGCTCGACCGCGAGTAGCTACCGGCGATGTTTACACCCATCGAAATGTATTTGTTAACGTCCCCGGCGAGGTTTGTGCGCACGGAAGCGCGGTCATAATCCGTGTATTTCAGCGCACCTTCCTCTTTGTAATATCCAATCGAAACCATGGATTTGATGGGGCCCTTTCCGGATGACAGCGACACGTTTATATCCTTGTAAGGTGCGTTGTTGTTCAAAATGAGGTCAAACCAGTTGGTAGAATACTTGGTATCGGCCGGATTTCGGAAATCAATGGGGATTTCCTCATTGGTTGGTTGCCTTTTTTTGTCGAGCACGAAGCGTCCGATGAATACCTCCTTCTTGAACTGCGCGAAATCCGGGCCATTCAATACCTTGGTTTTTCTGGAATCCGGAACGTTTTGAATACCATAATCGAAGGAAACGTTGAGGCTTGTTTTGCCCTCCTTGGCTGATTTGGTAGTGATCAGAACCACCCCATTCGAACCACGCGCACCATAAATGGCGGTAGACGCCGCATCCTTCAATACGGTGATAGTTTCGATATCGTTAGGGTTGAGATTTTGACCAACAGAAATACCGACGGGGAAGCCATCGATCACGTACAACGGGTCGCTGCCGGCTCCGAGGGAGCTGATACCCCGCACTTTTACTTCGAACTGCTGGCCCGGTGTACCACTTTTCTGTTTGATGATCACCCCCGGGGCCTGGCCCTGGATCATCCGGGTGACGTTTGATTTGGGGACTTCACCAATGTCCTCCATACTGATGTTGGATACAGCAGAAGTAATATCGCGTTTGCGCTGGGTACCGTAACCCACCACAACTACTTCTTCCAATGCTTTGTTATCCACGGCTAATTGAACGTCCAAAGATGTCTGATTCCCCACTGTAATCTCTTTTGGTACGTACCCGACGAAAGAGAAAACTAAAACGGGGCTGCCTGTTTCAGGCACATTGATGGTGTAACGGCCCTCGGTGTCGCTCACAGTTCCGGTGCTGGAACCTTTCACAATGACACTTACACCCGGGAGTCCGGCGCCATTTTCATCGGTAACTTTCCCGGCCAGCGACCGGTCGGCGGTTACCATAATCGGGTCCTTCTTAAAGGCTGCTGTTGCCGGGGCTTGATAGAAGCCAGCCAGCGCAACACCGAACAATACCTGGCCAAGCATCAGCTTTCGCAGCGGACGTAGCCCGGTATTGAATCTTACTTGTCGAGATTGATTCATACGTTCAGGATTGGAATAGTTAATGATTGATTAAGTAAAATGGGTTTCATGCTTGATTTTTTCTCATAGGCAGCTGTTTGGGGTGGAACATCATGGCCGGAGTGGCCTGAACGGAATAGTAAAATTCAAACATATTGCCGGGAGGCAAAATGTTTGGCTTTGAAGCACATATCAGTAACCATGCTTGATATGTACAATTAATGATTTGAATTATATCATTTTTACAATAGTATCGGTATTTGAATTCCATACTATCCTGTGCTGTCCGGTATGCTACCAAAATTGTGAGTAAGACACAATTAAATTATCATTGAGCAGGTTGCGAGAGATTTAACAGCACCTTAAAGTGGTAACTACTTTTGTGAAGTCGGTGCCACGGGTTTGCGCTGGTCACGCTTTAATGCGGGGAGTTTGGGATGGCTTGCGATTTTGCAGGCGGGCATGCTTCTGATGGCAGAGTGACGGTCATAGTCATACGTTCCGAATTTTCGATGCCGCAGGCCGGCATCGAAACGAACATGAGCCTTAAATGACAGCGGAGAGCTGTTCTTGCAGATTATTGAATTTTGCAGTCGCCTTTTTTATCCCTGCTTAAATTCCTGAAAAGTGCCGTCAGAATAAAAAAGAAGCACTTTTTCGATCTTTTTCTCCGGCAAAACGACCGATTTGTCCTTGACGACATTCGGCTGTGCGGGCTGCGGAGCGGGTACTACCTTTTTGCGCGATTCTAAGACGGGTTCCTGGACCGTCTCGGGAGTCGTTGCAGGCAACGGCTCGTCGTCGAGGATCCAACTGATACCGAGATCAGGAAAGCGCTTTACAATTTTCTGCACCATATCCAGACTTGGCTTGTTTCTCCCCGCAAGGATATGCGACATACTGGATCGCTGTATTCCTATTTCGTCAGCAAAGAGCGACGGGGTTATATTTTTGTCAACTAGTATCTGTTTTATCTTGTCTGTGAGGTCCATATTGTGATTTACAAATGATGCCACAAAAGTAAATTAAGCAAAGTGAAATCGCAATATATTTATGTAAATAGTGGTTATAGATGAAGTTTAATTAAATCAATCGGTGTTATAAATAAATGTAAACCAAGTGATAGGCAACTATTTATATTTGTAAGTATCTAAATTCGTGCAAAAAATAAGTGCGGCACGAAGATTTCATGCCGCACTCAGGTTGCGTTATTCGGATGTTTTTCCTGTGAGCTACACCGCTACGCTATTGTCGCGAAGTGCGTCGTTCAGGGAAGTTTTGAGATCTGTGCTTGGTTTACGCTTGCCGATGATCAATGCACATGGAACGTGATACGTACCTGCTGCGAACTCCTTGGGCAATGTTCCGGGGATTACAACAGAGTCCTCAGGCACATATCCTTTGTATTCCACAGGCTCGCTACCCGTAACATCGATGATTTTTGAGCTACCTGTAATCGTTACTCCTGCGCCCAAAACGGCTCTTTTTCCAACACGAGCACCTTCTACCACGATACAACGCGAGCCAATGAATGCACCATCTTCAATAACTACGGGGGCTGCCTGGACTGGTTCGAGCACCCCTCCTATTCCTACGCCGCCACTCAGGTGAACGTTCTTCCCGATCTGCGCGCAGCTTCCCACAGTTGCCCATGTGTCGACCATCGTACCTTCATCTATATAGGCGCCAATGTTCACGTACGACGGCATAAGTACTACCCCTTTGGAAATATAGGCTCCATAGCGGGCCACAGCCGGGGGGACAACCCTTACACCCAGCTGTTCGTAGCCGGATTTTAGTTTCATTTTATCGTGGTACTCGAAAATCCCAACTTCGCTGACGTGCATTTGCTGAATTGGGAAGTAAAGAATGATCGCTTTTTTTAGCGCTTCGTTAACAATCCACCCTCCATTAGCATCTGGCTCTGCTACACGCAGTCTGCCTTTATCAACCTCCTCTATGATATCGCGAATAAAATTCTTTGCCGATTCTTCTTTCAGTAATTCCCGGTTAGCCCAGTAATTTTCAATTTGTTCAGTAAAATTCATGTTAAAGTATAGAGTTAATAATAAGCATTTAATTGCATGTAAATCAACTAGTTACGTGGTATAATGGAATAAAATTAATGAATTGATTTACCGCTTAAAAAGTAGTCTTTGTAAACAGGAACTACAACACAATATTATAAGTTAATAATATAGAATCAAAACAATGTAAACAGAATAAGGCTACATGAAACACCAATATTTTTAGTAAAACTTAAGCGCAAAATGCTAATCCAGAATGTAGTTTATTGCTAATTTACTAATTTCAATGTCTTTTCTGCTAGGGCAGTCTAATTTGTTATATTTCCTGTATATGCTTTTCATCCGCATACATTTTTATTAATATTGCGGCTGAAATAACCAATCTACCTCGATATGTCAAAAGTAAAAGTTGCAATCAACGGATTTGGCCGCATCGGTCGCCTTGTTTACCGTCAAATCTATAACATGGAGGGCATCGATATCGTAGCCATCAATGATTTGACAAGTCCAAAAGTGTTAGCACACCTCCTCAAATACGATACTGCACAAGGACGTTTCGACGCAGATGTTAAGTCTACCGACAATTCAGTTGTCGTAAATGGCGAAAACATCGTTATCTATGCACAACGCGATCCTTCACAAATTCCCTGGGCTCAGCACGATGTTGATGTAGTTCTTGAATGTACTGGTTTCTTCACCAGCGCAGAATCTGCAAGCGCACACATCAAAGCGGGTGCTAAAAAAGTGGTTATCTCCGCTCCTGCTACAGGCGACCTGAAGACAATCGTTTTCAACGTAAACCACAACATCCTTGATGGATCTGAAACCATCATCAGCGGTGCTTCTTGTACAACCAACTGCCTTGCTCCAATGGCACAGGTGTTGGAAGAGAAATTTGGTATCGTAAACGGTTTGATGACTACCATCCACGCCTACACCAACGACCAGAACACCCAGGATGCCCCACACCCGAAAGGTGATTTGAGAAGAGCGAGAGCTGCTGCTCAGAACATCGTTCCTAACAGCACTGGTGCTGCGAAAGCGATCGGTCTTGTATTGCCTACATTGAAAGGTAAACTCGACGGTTCTGCTCAGCGCGTTCCTACACTGACCGGTTCATTGACTGAATTGACAGTTGTTTTGGGTCGCGAAACCAGCGTTGAAGAAATCAATGCCGCAATGAAAGAAGCTGCTAACGAAAGCTACGGCTATACGGAAGACGAAATCGTGAGCAGCGATATCATCGGTATCAGCTACGGTTCATTGTTCGATGCTACTCAGACTCGCGTTCAGAAAGTAGGTGACGTTCAGCTTGTTAGAACTGTTTCATGGTACGACAACGAAATGTCATACGTATCTCAGCTGGTAAGAACTGTTTACTACTTCGCTGGCTTGATCCAGAAGTAATAACATACTTTCATACGAAATGGCCCGTTCCGGCAAATGCTGGAACGGGCCATTTTCTTTATCAAGCTCGTTAAACGAGCTCGGCTTTAATGTATTTGATGGTATATCCCTTTGCGGTAAAAATGCCTTCATAGTGCGTGCGCACACCATGGTGCTCATCCAGCAAATGCGACTGGTACAAGTCGTACGTGTGCTCTACAATACGGAAATTCGGCGCCTCGCCGAGTGTCTGCAAGGTGTATTCGTACAGGAAATCGCTATCCGTTTTGAGGAAGAACATGCCTCCTTCTTTCAAAAATCCCGCGTACTTGGCCAGAAAACTTGGATTGGTGAGCCGGTATTTCTCGTTCCGGTCACGCACCTGCGGGTCGGGATGAATGAGCCAGATCTCGCTTAATTCCCCTTCTCCGAAAAACTCCTCCGAATATTGAATACCTGCCCGGAGAAAAGCCACGTTCGACAAATTCTGTTCGGTAGCCAATGCACTGCCGCGCGCAATACGGTCACCTTTGATGTCGACTCCGATGAAGTTCTTGTCCGGGAATTTCTTGCCTAATCCGATCGTGTATTCCCCCTTGCCGCACGCCAGTTCCGCAACAATCGGGCTTTCGTTGTTAAAGTACAGCTTGTTCCAATTGCCTTTTATTTCCGAATAGAGCGGTTTGCCCGCCTGAACTACATTTTCTGCCTGCTCACTAAACCTGTAATGATGTAACTTTCTTCTTGCCATTATACTTGTATGCTCTATAAACTTTCAATATCTGCGACTACAAAGGTACTACCACCTACATAAATTGCATCTGTCGGCGACGAATCCCCGATAGCTTCTTCCAGCGCTTTGTTCACATTCCCGAAGGTTTTCCCTACCAAACCCTGTTCGAGAGCTCTGGACAGCAATTCTTCCGCCTTCAACGCCCGCATATTCGAAGGTTCGCAGAAGTAATAATCCGCGTCCTTCGGAAACAGCGACAACATCGTCGAAATGTCCTTGTCGCCGACAAAACCGACCACAAACCGCTTCCTTCCCTTGCAAACCGATTCAAATTGGGCCAAAGTCATGGTCAGACCGGCGGTATTGTGTGCCGTATCACAATAAACGTCAGGGTTCTGGCGCAACTGCTGCCAGCGCCCTTTCAGGCCGGTGATCGCGCTTACGGCTTGCAGCGCCCTTTTTACCGACTCGTCGGTTATTTTCCAGCCTTTTGAAACGAGCACATCTTTGGCAGCCCATACTCCGGCGATGTTCTTCAACTGGTACGAGCCGGTCAGGTCAGTCGCCAGGCCTTCCCAGAGCATCTTCCCAAAGGCCTTTTCTACCACATCGACGAGCATTTTTCCCTCGGAGAGTTTATCAAACTTCACTTCCAATGCATTGGAAGCAAATGTCAACGGCGCATTCGCCGCTTCGGCGGCCGCAATCATCACATCACCAATCTCTGCATTCTGGTATTCACTTACCACCACCGGGACCCCGTTTTTGATAATCCCGGCCTTCTCGCCGGCAATTTGGCCCAGGGTATCGCCCAGGAATTGCATATGGTCAAAACTGATATTGGTAATAACCGACAATTCCGGCGTGATCACATTCGTCGAATCCAACCGACCGCCCATACCGACCTCGATGACCGCAACATCAACACGAGCTCTCTCGAAATAGGAAAAAGCCATCGCCACAGTCACTTCAAAGAAGGATGGCGACAATCTATCGATGTTAGATTTTTGATTAGTAACAAACTCAATAATGAATTCTTCGGGTACACACGCACCATTTACACGTATGCGCTCGCGAAAATCCTTTAAATGAGGAGAAGTATACAACCCTACGCGGTATCCCGATTCTTGCAGGATCGCCGCCAGCATATGTGACGTACTCCCCTTGCCGTTCGTACCGGCGATATGGATGGTGGGATATTTTTCCTGCGGATCGCCCAGGGCCTTACACAATTCCCTGGTAGTATGAAGGCCCGGCTTGAAAGCACGGGCCCCGATATTCTGAAAAACCGGCAATCTGTCGTACAGATATCCGATCGTTTCCTGATATGTCATTTAATTATTAACGTGAACGTATTTTAAAAGTGATGGTACCGATCGATTCATCAGGTACATTGGCCGATTTCGGCACGAAAGTGAGGTCTCTGACGGCGTTCTTGTATTTGTTGACCACCGCATAGTCCGTAACGGTTGTCGCCTGCGTAATCACGCTTTTTACACGGCCATTTCGATCGACCGTAATCTTGAACGTAATATCGCCCGTAGCGTCCGAGTTATCGTCAACAACCGGTCTTCTGGACCAGCTCCAGCCCGAGAGGTTAAGCCCCACGTTGGTTCCGCCGCCACCGCCTTCGCCTTTGTAGGTTTTGGCAAAGAGGCTGCCCGTTTTGGATCCTTTGTCTCCTACTCCTTCTGCGTCGTCGCCATTGTTGTTACCTCCAATGCCGGTTTTTGTGCCATTGGTACCGTTGCTCCCCGACTTACTACCGGATGATTTGCTGAACAATGCATCCTTGTTAACGGCCTTTTCAGGAGCTGGTTTTGACACTGGTGCGGAAGCATTCTCGCTACCGTTCGATTTTTTCACGTCAGTCTTCTCCGGAGACTCCACCGGGCTCTCTACCTTCGAAGTGATCGCGGGCTTCTCAGCGACGGTTTTTGTGGGCTTTGGCGACTCTATTTTAGGCGGTGTGGGAGGTGTCGGCTTTGGTGTTGTGACCGATTTTACCTTTTTAACCTCGTCGGCATCCGCTTTCATGTTCTCTCTTACCTTGCTGTCGTTAGGTTTATTGTACGTTTGCACGTCCCCTCTGCCCACTTTGCTGGTTCCGTAGTTCACTTCCACAAACAACTCCATGGGTTCGACTTTCGGAAGTGAAGAGCTAAGACGGATGAAAAAGAATATGCCCAGCATAGCCGCGGTAATCCCAAAGGACCACGCCCATGATATTGCGATTCGCTGCCGGTCTTCTGCCTGTAATGTGATCATTTATCAAAAAATGGGTTTTCTTTCGGAAAACGTAAAAGTAGTAAAAAACGTATGCAACAAAAAAGGAGGCCAACTGACCTCCTTTCTGTATTTCCAGGTTTAGAACCTTATTTTTTCTTGAAAACCCAACCTGCTTCGCCGATTACCTTTTTCAGCTCGTTGGAAGCGCGGTAGGCATCCGATTCATTGTCAAACCCATCCACTGCAACCTTTACTTTCTTGCTGCGTTCGTCTCCGGGGATGATCAATGCTTTTGTAAATCCTTTCTCCGTGAGCTGCGCCAGCAAAACATTTGCCTGTTTCGTGCCTTTGAACGCACCGGCGATCACGTAAAACTTCGCCGAAGATATTTCCACAGGTTTCGGCTCCGCAACGGCAGGCAGTGTAGTCGGTACGGTTGTAGCGGTTTCTAGTGTATTGGCGGATGCTGAATCTACCGGCATTGAATCGACTTTCGCGACAACCGCTTCGGTAACCGGTGCCGGCTTCGGTGCCTCTACTTCCTCGTTCTTCACTACCGTCGTTTCAGCAGCCTCTTTGCGGCTAAACATTTCCGAGAACGGGTTCAGCGTGCTCTTGATATATTCATTCTCTGTATTGACCAGAAAAAAGCTCAATCCGCAAAGCAAGCCTGCGATAACCGCTGCTGCCGCCCAGCCAGTCCAGCGACGTGGCCGTGCTTCGGTTTCCAGCTCAACCACTTCAACCTCGTCGCTGATGTATTGTGCCGAGTTTAATGCAGCTACCGGACGGGCCTGTGCCACAACCGCTTTAATCTTCTCAAAGCCGTACCATTCGTCTTTAAAGTACTTACCGGTGTTAGGTTCGAACACCAGCTTGCCCTCCACATTCTGTTTGAACTCACCAATGCCTGCAATGCTGGCTTCCCCGTTAATGTCAAGGCCGGATCTCAGGCGATCGGTATAACCCTTGATATACTCCACCGCATCGGCATGCGTCACTTTCTCATGACGCGAAATGTAGTTCGCCAGCAAGCCATCATCCAGTTTCAGGTACTCATTAAATGCCAGTCTTTTGACAGGCGGCGCGAAAATACCCGAATTGCCATCATAAACCGCAGGTACCTGATGCGAGAGCAAGGCACCGAAGCCGGGAATGATCACGAATTCGTATTCGCCTATGAGTTTCCGGATGACTGTTTCGACTGCTATCATGAAGCAAAGTTTGGTTAGCTGAGCGAAGTTAAAAAGAAAATGACAATCCCGCAATAAAGTTCAGGCCCTGCTGAGGGTAGTATTGATACCGCTGGTAACGTTTACCCAATACGTTGTTCAGGTTCACAAATGCAGAGAAGTTCCTGGTTAACAGGTAATCAATTTTAAGATTCAGATCTGCGATCACCGGCAATTTGGTCACTTCTCCGGTCTGAAAATTTTTCGCTTTCAAGCCTCTCAGCATATAAAAATCTGCCGTTACAAAGAGCTTTTTACTAATGGTAAGAGCATTGAACCAGTTCAAAGTGAGGTCGGGGCGATGCCACGGTTCTTCTACCTTATCCACGGCATAATCGAAGAAGTTGGCTTTGAGCGACGTTTTGAACAACTCATTGAAATTATAGCCGGCTTGCGCGGAAATCGTCAGCACTTTGGTCTTACCCGGATCGAAAATCGCTGAGAAACGTGAGGTATCCGAGAGCGAGTTGTTGTACGAATAAAAATTCCGGTAGGACGTGTAAGCTACTTTACCCTCGTAATTGATACCTGTGCCGGTTTCGCCTTTCACACCTGCGCTGATATCCGAAGTCTTCTCGGTATTCATTACAAGCACGTTCGGGCCCAGCCATTGGTTTTCACTCAGCATGCTTTTCAGTGTATTCCGTACGATATCGCCATTCCAGCCTGCAAAAATATGTACACCCGAAATAGGGGTTACATCCAGATTCACAGCCGGAAATGCCTTTGTGCGATTAATGTCCAGCTGGCTATCCGTCTCGTTAACAGCGTTAATACCCGCCGAAACTGAGAACATGTCATTCACATACTTGAACGTAGGTTTAACCCGGAACAGGTTACGGTTGTACGTGAAGTAGTCGACACGTTGCGATACATAAGCGTCGGCTTCCAGCAATGCAAAGAACGTTTCCGAAATGGGTACGGAAGCAGTGAGGTTAGTGCCCCAGTCGATTTCTGACGCATTATAGCGGTCTTTCAGGCTGTTCAGGCTCGTCTTTACGGAGTAATCCACAAGTACCGAAGCATCCGTATTTTCAAAGCCCAGGTTGAACCCAAACTGGTTGAGCGTCTGCCGGATCGTGTCCCGGTCCACTACCACGCCTTCGGGCTGTCGCTTGTAGCCGTAGAAGTAATAGTTTTTGCGGTCAAAATTGAAGCCTGCATCGACTTTATACTTCTCGCGGATATACTTCCCACCGATTTTAAAACCGGTGGCCGCGTTAGCCGAATTTTTACCGGCCACAGGCCCATTGGCGGCCGAAAGGTGTTTCAGCTGCACGGTATACGCGAGATCTTCCTTGGGCCTTCCGCCCACAAACAACTCACCCAAGAAGCGGCCATAGTTACCGCCGCCGGCCTTCACGTAGTTGTTCAGTACATCGGGCTCGTCCTTGCGGCTCTGTTCGTCCGAAGATGCAGCTACTGCCGGTGTCAGTTTCGGGGAAGCGATATTGATTTCCGGATCAATGATCTGGTAAGACACCTTCTTTTTCCCGGTCTCGCCCTTTACAGGCTGCACCTTGTCGAAAACCCGGTCGGCCGGGGCAAATTCTATGCTTTTGTCTTTTAAAATCTCGTATGTCTGACTTTCAATCTCTCCTTTTTGCGCCACCGCGAACTGGGAAGAGAAACCCAGCGCCAGCAAAAACAGGGAGGAACGTAATATCTTGGAATGCGTCATGGTAACGGGTTTTTCTGTTAAATGAAACCGTAATTCACGGGTTACTTTTCAATTTTGTTCAACTTCTCCTTGGCCATTTCGACTGCCTCCTTATCATCGGAATTCTCAATAATGGAGTTAAGCGTCGCCTTTGCCTGAACCTTCTCGTTCATGCCCACGTACACGTCCGCAAGCAGAATGAACGATCGTGCGCGCCAGAAGTCGTATCCCTCGAAATTTTTACCCATATCAATAATGGCAGTCTCCGCTTCCTTGTATTTCTTCTCTTTGTAGAGAACCATGGCCGACCAGTAAGCTGCTTCCGCACCAAATTCATCCTTTGACGAGGTCGACACTTTCTTAAATTCCTCACCCGCCTTCTTCAAATCCCCCTTCTCATAAGGGACCTTGCCGAGGTAAAGGTGCGCCTTACCGAGGCTGGCAGGAACAATATTGCCCATGTTGATGATCTCTTTCGCGTAATAGAGCGTCGAGTCGTAGCTTTTCAGGGTGAAATAGGTGTCCATCAGTCCCGTCCATGCAGTAGCCTGGTCCTTCTTGTTTTCGGCATTGCGCGAAAGCACGCGGAAGCTCGTTACCGCATTGTTGAAGTTGCCGCGACCAATTTCCAGCTCAGCCGAACGTTGTGCGGCCGCACCTACGAACTGCGAGCGGTTTTGTTGAACCACTTTAGCGTAATATTGAAGTGCTTCATTCACGCGGTTAGTCTTGTCGTAGGATGAAGCGATGAAATACGTAGCATCATACTGATACTTGCTGGCCGGATAACTTTGCAGAAAAGCCTGCAATGCTGTAATCGCATTGTCGTACTTCTCGGCATAATACAGGTTGCGTACGTTATCGAACTCCACGCCTTCCAGTTTCTCGTTGCCCGGGTTATTTTTACGCACAACACCCAGCACCTGGTTGAACTCCTCCGGACGCCCCACCGCCGAATAGCTCTCCTGGATACCTTCCAACGCACTTTCCGCAGACGGTGAATCAGAATATTCGGTGAGGATCTTGCGGAAATCGACGATCGCCTGTTCGTACACCTGCAAGTTGTAGTACGACTGCGCCCGACGCAGCAATGCAGCCGGAATGAGCGTGCTCTTCGGCTTCTCGTTAATCATCCGGGTAAAACCCTTCACCGCGGCCGAATAGCTCTGGTTCTGGAAATCGATGTCTGCCAGCTGGAAATAGGCATTGTCCAGGTGCTTCGACTGCGGGTATTGGCTGATCAGCAATTCAAACTGCCGTTTCGCTTCTGCTTCGCGGTTCATGTACACGTAAGCGCGAGCCTTTTGAAACAATGCATAGTCCTTATCTACCTTCCCTTTCGCTGCTACCTGCTCATACGTGCGGATGGCCTCGCTGTAATTTTTGGCCGCCAGGTAGCAGTCCGCAAGCCTTGCGTGCGCATCCTCGATCATATCTGCCTCCATTCCTTCGATGTTGTTGGTAAAATCGCGGAAATAGGGCAGCGCCTGGCTATATTTTTTCTGGTTATAGTAAATGTAGCCCAAAGCGTACAGGCTCTTCTTTGCATAAATGCCTGCTTTCGGGTTCTTGGCGATTTGGTTGTACAGGGTGGCTGCTTCGTCTACTCGTTTCAAACCGTACACCGATTCCGCCCTGTAAAACGAAGCCGAGTTGAAGAGCTCCACATCGATCGGGTATTTTAGCGACTTCTCGAACATTTCAATCGCCGGCTCAAAGCGCCCTGCATTGAAATCCGTCACGCCCTGGTTGTAAGTAAGCCTCTGATAGGTACTATTTATTTTAGTATTGCGCGATTTCAGCCCTTCAATGTACTTTATAGCCGCTGAACTATTGCTAGCGCTGGCGTATCCTTCGGCCACCAATTCGGTCGCTTCCTCGGTATGCTTGCTTTCCGGGTACTTCGCCATGTAATTATTCAGCTCCTTTACCGCATCGGTATTATTACCGAGTTCCAGCTGCACTTTTGCATGGTTATAAGTCGCTTCTTCCTTCACTACCTGGTTGAAGTCCAACGACGCTGCGTTGCCGAATGACGTTAAAGCATTACTTAAATTAGTCGTCTTTAAGTTGCTGATTCCCAATATATATGAGGCGTATTGCGAAACAGAGTCCTTGCCATTTCCGATTGGCTTTAATGAGGCGATTGCCCCCTCAAAGTTGTTGTTGCGGAACTGCGCGTGGCCGTAATGCAAAGCAACAGTGGCCGGTACTGCCCCCGGTTTCATGCGCTTGTAACGCTCATAGGCTTTTACCGCATTAGCATAATCTCCCTTCTCGTAGTACACCTCTGCTACATACAATGCGACATCGTCCAATTTGGTATTCCCCCGCTGTGCACCGAGAATCCGTTCGCCGTAGGCAAGGAGCTCATCAAACTTTTTAAGCTGGTACAGCGAAGAAATGATCCAGTTAGGGGCCTCATTCTTATAATAAGGATGCTCCTCGATCCGCTTGAAATCCTGATAGGCTTCTTCGAAGTTATTTTTCTGGTAATTGATGACGCCGGCATAGAAGGAAGCATCACCCGCATTCTCGAAACCCACCTCCATTTTAACCTGGTTGAACAATGGCAAAGCCAGATCGGGCTGCTTGCTGTTATAATAGGACATCGCAAGCCGGTAGGTGCTTTCCAGCCTCCCCGCCCCTGCCCCGGGCAGATTTACCGCCTTTTCGAGGTAGGTTATGGCCTTTTCGTAATTACCGCTTTCATAATAATATTTACCCAAATCACTGTAAATAAGTTGCGCTTTGGGGTGTTCCGCATGGTTCTTGACAAACCTGTCAACCTGCACTTCGGCCTCGGGATAGTTCAGATAAAGGCCCGTTACAGCCACGTAATATTCGGCCGTAACCTTGTTGTAATCGCTCGTGCTGAGCAACTTATCCTGCGAATTCAGGAATTCGCCGAATTCCTGTCTCGCAGCCACGTAATTGGACTTTGCGTAATATTCGAGGCCGTTGCGAAAGTGTGCTTCCGGCTCCGTAATACTAAGCGTATTCTGGGCTACTACGGAAGACGCGCCTACACATACAAACATGCCGATGGTGGAGGCGCTGCGTTTAAAAACCATAGATACTGAGTTGGTGGAGTTTTGAATTAAGTTTTTGTGGTCTGCCATATCCTGACAAAAGAATATTTTGGTCCTCACTTACCGCTTAAAATTGTTTGCTATCTAACGAAAAGCGCTTTAAAACCGTATACGTCTGCTGGTCAGAAATACGCCGGAAGCGCTAAAAAAGCACATTATTCCGGATGAGTGTGCCGTTGAAATCGTCGTGCATGGCGTCGAAACGGGAAGCGATGGCTTGGGTAAAAGCTTCGTCCATGCAGGCTTCAAGCTCGTCAGTGGACGCAACTTCATAATCGTCGATTTTGTAAGTTTGCTCATACATTCCCGATTCGATCTTAATAATGTACTTGCTGTTCCATTGGTAAAGACCGATTTTGTAGCGAGGGTTAGGGATGTCCTTGATGTACCTCATAACTGGTGTTCTTACTATTACTAATTATATGTTATTCAAATTCAATACTTTAATTCAGCTACTTTTTTTAGTACTAACCTTACTAAACTGTACGAGCCAGAGCAAAAAAGATGCAGCTGATTTTTTCCTGAAAGGCAATCAGGCTCTCGGACAAAAGAACTATGCCGAGGCATTGAGGCTGTACGACGAAGCGATTGCCAAAAATGCAGATTTTTCAGACGCCTATCTCAACAAGGGGATAACTTTGTTGAAATTGGGGCGGGTTGAAGATGCCTACGAGGTTTTGACAGAAGCGATCCGTATCGACCCTACATTGACACAGGCAAATCTCGTGCGGTCGGAATCAGCACTCGATTTGGGGCGTTTGAAAGAAGCTCAGGAGGATTTGCTTCAGATTGAAAAGCAGTACCAGGACTCTACCCGCTTCCATCTGGTAAAAGGCAACCTCCTCGACGCCCAAGGTAACCCCTCGCTCGCCATTCCTGAATACGATGCCGCACTCCGGTTAAGCAAAACCAATGTGGAAGCCTATGTAAACCGCGGTGCCGTGTATTACCGAATGGGATCCTACGCCGAGGCCCAGTCAGATTTTGAAACCGCCGTGGCCCTCGACCCCGCGCAGCCCCAGGCACTGAATAACCTCGGGCTTATTGCTTCAAAAAACAAACAATGGCCGCAAGCCATCGGATATTTCGATCAGGTGCTGAGCCGCGATCCTGCCGAACCGTATTCGCTCAACAACAAGGCTTACGCGTTGCTGCAAACCGGCAAGGGAGAAGAAGCCCGTGTGCTGATCGAAAAGTCGCTGGACAAGCTGCCAAAGAACGGGTATGCGCTTCGTAACCTGGGTATCTATTATCAGCAGAAAGGAAATGCCTCGGAGGCGCTGAATGCCTTCAATAAGGCCATTGAAATTGCCGAGCCTGTGGAATTGCTCTACGGATTGGCCGGACAGGCTTACTTCGCGCAAAAGAATATGGCAGAAGCCTGCAAAATATGGAAGCAGGGAGTCATGCTGAAAGACTCCCTGGCGATCGCTGAGGCCGCTAAATATTGCCGCTAATACGTGGCGCGTTTGAGCGCCTTCCAGGCACGGGTATTTTCGACAGGATCGGTAAAACCTTCCAGCAGGGCGATCCCGTCGAAATCCAGAAATTCCTTGACAATCCCTTCCGTGCCTGCGAGATCTGAAACCCGGAAATATGCAATCCCGGAATCTTCGCAGGTACGCCGTGCGGAGAACGAATGCCGCGTTTCAAAGAAAGTCTCCAACTCCGGCAAACTTCCCGGGCCGTCGATCATCCGGAATATGTTCCCACCTGCATTGTTCAGCACAACGATTTTCAAGTTCTGCGGCAACTTGTCGATCAGCAAGCCATTCCGGTCGTAGAGAAATGCAACGTCGCCCACAACCAACAAGGTCGGTTGCCCGTTTACCCTGGCCGCGCCAATGGCGGTGCTCACGCATCCGTCGATCCCGCTGGTTCCTCTGTTCGCAAATACGCCCGACCATTCAGTTTCCGTGGCCAGTAAATTCGCATAGCGTACCGACATACTATTGGCAATATGTAGCTGATAGCCGTCTTTCATGTACCTAAATATCGAATCTAACAAAGTTAAGTCACTGAACGACGATAGATTCCCCAGCATTTCGTGCTTCTTTTGACTCGCTTTTCGCTCATTTTGCACCCAAAAACTGTAAAATTGTGTGTCGTGCCCCAAGTCAAAATTCTCCACAAAAGATTGGTAATCAAGCTTCTCGAACAAATTCTCAAAGAATCCCGCCGCTTTCCCAGGAATATCCCTTGTCAATGACTGAAACGGATCGGCCAGAAATGCGTCTTCACCGATGTTCCAGTGGTATTTCGGCGGATTTTTACGGATAAATTGCTTGAATTCCTTCGAGAGAAATGACATTCCGAAAGTGATCAGCAAATCGGGTCGGAGATTTTCGACGCTGCCAGCGCCCAGGAACAAGTCATGGTGGCGTATGATTTCTTTTCCCGACAAGTTGGCAATGCAGTCGCCGAGCACCGGGATTTGCCATTCTTCGGTAATGCGGTCCAGCACGGCATTCAATGCAGCGTCAGGCTTGCCCTGGCCGCCTGCTATCAGTATTTTGGAAGCGGCCTCCCATTCGTCGAGCAGCTCTTCCCAGACCGCCTGCGGCCACACCACTTCGTTTTCCTGCCTTTGGATAATCCTGACCGCACCCGAAGCGTTGAAATCCTCACCGGCAGCCGGATAGAAGGGTTCGCGGATCGGCACATTAATGTGCACCGGACCATTCGGAGCAATTGACGCCAGGTTAATGGCCTCGTTCGTAACCCGGTTGATCGCCCATTGCACGTCGGAATGCTGGTAATCCGGCGAAACTTCGAAGGAACGCTTCACATGCTGGTCGAAAATGCCCGTCTGGTAGATCGTCTGACCGTCATATTGGTACTGCCACTCTTTCGGTCGGTCGGCGGTGAGTATCAGCAGCGGAATTTGCTGAAAAAACGCCTCAGAAACGGCCGGAGCGAAGTTGTAGGCGGCACTGCCCGAGGTACATATTAAAACCACGGGAGAATCGATTTGCTGGGCCATTCCGAGTGCTATAAAGCCCGCCGATCGCTCATCCATACACACGTGCGCCCGAAAGCCCCCGTGACGCACAAATGCGAGCGTGAGCGCGGCGCTACGCGACCCCGGTGAAATAACCACATGCCGAATGCCCTGCCGGTAGCAGATCTCGGCCATGTCGATCAAAGGTTGTAAAATAGCCATGAAAAAACGCCTGGTCTGAAAATGAAAATAGCCTCCCGAAAGAGGCTATTAAAGTAATTAGAAGGTTTGCATTGAAATATGCATTAACCCAAATAGGTTTTCAAAGCTTTGCTTCTGGAAACGTGGCGCAATCTGCGGATCGCCTTTTCCTTGATCTGGCGCACGCGTTCACGGGTGAGGTTAAACTTCTCCCCGATCTCTTCCAAAGTCATGGCATGCTCACCATTGAGGCCGAAATACAGGGCGACTACGTCTGCTTCGCGCTGGGTTAGCGTGCACAATGCACGTTGTACCTCTTTGCGGAGCGATTCATTCACCAGTCCCGAATCCGGTTTGTCTTCCAGGTCGTTTTCCAGAACGTCCAAAAGGCTGTTTTCCTCCCCTTGTACGAATGGCGCGTCCATTGAAACGTGGCGACCGGAGATTTTCATCGTATCCACCACTTCGGAAGAAGATATTTCCAGTACTTCCGCCAGCTCCTCAGGTGATGGTTCGCGTTCGAAACGCTGTTCCAGCTCAGAGAAAGTTTTTGAAATTTTATTCAGTGAACCTACACGGTTGAGGGGTAAACGTACGATACGTGATTGCTCCGCCAACGCTTGCAGGATCGACTGGCGAATCCACCAAACCGCGTATGAAATGAATTTAAAACCCCTTGTTTCGTCAAAACGCTGTGCTGCCTTGATCAGACCGAGGTTTCCCTCGTTGATCAGGTCACCCAACGACAAGCCTTGATTTTGATATTGCTTTGCAACGGACACCACGAAACGGAGGTTCGCTTTGGTCAAACGTTCCAAAGCCAATTGGTCCCCATCCCTGATTTTCTGAGCTAACGTCACCTCCTCATCCGGCGTTAGCAAATCCACCTTACCGATCTCCTGCAAATATTTATCTAATGACTGACTTTCACGGTTGGTAATTTGCTTACTGATCTTTAGCTGTCTCATCTATGTCTTTATTAAGTATGTTATATAACGACGTTTTTACCGTTCCTACCTGTTAGAACACTCAATTAATCTTTTTTGTTCTCAGGCTTTGGTAACAATACTTTGCGTGAAAGGCGGTATTTGCCGGTTTTCTTATCGATTTCGACCAGCTTCACCTGCACCTCTTCTCCTACTTCCAGAACGCCATCCATTTTTTCGAGGCGCTCCCACTTGATCTCGGAAATGTGCAACAAACCGTCTTTGCCTGGGAGGAATTCTACAAATGCTCCGAAAGGCATGATCGACTTAACTTTACCGGTATAGATTTCACCGATTTCAGGGACGAGGATGATGCCCTTAACCCGTGCAACTGCCTTATCCATGGAAGACTTATCGGCAGAGAATATACTTACGAAGCCAGCGCCATCTTTCTCTTCGATAGAGATGGTTGCTCCGGATTCTTTTTGAATGTCCTGAACCACTTTTCCACCTGGTCCGATCACCGCACCGATCATCTCACGATCAATTTTAATCACGATCGCACGTGGTGTATGAGGTTTCAGGTCAGGACGGCTTTCGGTGATGGTTTTGTTCATTTCACCGAGAATGTGCAGACGGCCCGCTTTGGCTTGCATCAATGCTTCTGTCAACACTTCGAATGAAAGGCCATTCACCTTCATGTCCATCTGGCAGGCAGTGATACCTTCCGATGTTCCGGTTACTTTGAAGTCCATATCACCCAGGTGATCTTCGTCACCGAGGATATCGGAAAGAACCGCGTATTTGCCGGTCGCTTCGTCAGAGATAAGACCCATTGCGATACCCGATACAGGCGCTTTGATTTTCAGACCCGAGTCCATCAATGCAAGCGATCCTGCGCAGACCGTCGCCATTGACGATGAACCGTTAGATTCGAGGATATCGGAAACGATACGGATAGTATATGGATTGTCAGCCTCAGGAGGAAGCACTTTTTTCAATGCGCGCAATGCAAGGTTACCATGACCTACTTCACGACGGCCAGGACCGCGGTTAGGCTTCACTTCGCCGGTTGAGAAACCTGGGAAGTTATAATGCAAAAGGAATTTGCTGTAACCGTATTTCAATGGGGTGTCAACGATCTGCTCGTCCTGCTTGGTACCGAGTGTTACCGTAGTCAACGATTGCGTTTCCCCGCGTGTAAACAATGCAGAACCGTGTGCATTCGGCAAATAATCCACTTCCGAAGCAATAGGTCTTACCTGGTCGAGTTTACGGCCGTCGAGGCGGATCCTTTCGTCCAGTACCAAACGGCGTGAACCTTCCCAAACGAGGTCGTTGAAATAGCGTTTTGCCAGGCCTTCGTTAAATTCCGCCGCCTCTTCTTCGGTGATGGTGGTTTTGAATTCTTCCCAAACTGCTTTGAAACCGTCTTTCCTTACGTTTTTGTTGGTAGAACCCTGCTGTGCAACAGCATATATTTTTGGGTAAGCAAATGCGCGAACGCGTGCTTCGAGCGCTTCGTCCGCAGGATCGCCTACGTATTCTCTTTTTTCAGTTTTGCCAACAGCCGCTTCGAATTCTTTCAAAGCAAGGCATTGGGTTTTGATAGCTTCGTGTGCAATTTTCAATGCTTCGATTACTTCCTCTTCGGAAACTTCGCTCATTTCACCTTCCACCATCGCGATATCGTTATACGTCGCGCCTACCATCAGGTCGAGGGTTGCATTAGCCAATGCAGTCGTCCCCGGGTTGATCACATATTCGCCATCGATTTTCGCAACGCGAACTTCTGAAACCGGTCCACCGAAAGGAATATCGGATGCCGCCAATGCAGCCGATGCCGCCAATGCAGCGAGTGCGTCAGGCAATGCTTCTGCGTCGGCAGAGATCAAAAGAATGTTTACCTGTACTTCCGCGTGGTAATCGTCGGGGAATAATGGGCGCAATACGCGGTCAACCAGGCGGCTTGTCAATACTTCGTGGTCGGACAGTTTGCCCTCGCGGCGCTGAAAGCTTCCGGGGATACGTCCCGCAGACGCAAATTTTTCCTGATAATCAACTGACAACGGAAGAAAGTCAAGACCTTCTTTAATATCCTTGTTAGCCACAACTGTCGCCAAAAGCATGGTGTTACCCAGTCTGACAACCACCGATCCGTCGGCTTGCTTCGCTAATTTTCCTGTTTCAATTGTGATTTCCCTGCCGTCCGGTAAGGTTATAGTCTTGGTAACTATATTAAAGAGCATAGAATATTTGATTTTTGTAGCTGTGAAACGCCGTCCTGACGTCCCGGTAAGTTCTTGTTTTTTCCGCAAAAAATCAGGGAACTTTCACATATGTCAAGTTCCCTGATTTTGAAATTACTTACGTATGTTCAATTCGGCGATGATCGCACGGTAGCGATTGATGTCTTTTTTGTAAAGATAATCCAACAATCTTCTGCGCTTTCCTACCATTTTGAGGAGGCCCAGACGTGTATCATTATCTTTCTTGTGCGTTTTGAGGTGCTCGTTCAGATAATTGATACGGTACGTAAATAAAGCAATTTGTGATTCAGCAGAGCCGGTGTCACCGCTCTCCTTTTTAAAACCTTTCGATTCGAAGATCTCGCTCTTCTTTTCCGCGGTTAAATACATGATTGTAACAACAGATTAAAGTGATATGTAGTAATTACGGCACCTTGCCGCAATAAAGTTGCAAAAGTAGGCTTTTTAAACGGCTTTTTAAAATAATTTAAATTAAATATCAGTGATAAGCTCCCTTTTGCCAAATCTACTTGCCCATTTGGACTTAATTCTTTTGAAGAACATCTGGTAAACGTCCTTATCGAACAGCCGCGAGTCGCTTCGGGCACGGTCGATGAAGTACATACCGGCCGCAAAAAGTATGGTATTGGCCATCCATGCCCCTATCGGTACGGCTACCAACCCTTCCTTGACCCATTTATCCCCTTGGTTAGTCAATACGTACAACAGAATAAAGAACAGTATCGAAACCAGCACAGGCACCCCGAACCCGCCTTTCTTGATAATGGCCCCCAGCGGTGCGCCGATCAGGAACATGATCAGGCAGGAAATTGCATTGGTGAACTTATGATGCCTTTCCAGTTCATATTTGCTCGCATCCTTCAATTTCGCTTGCAGGTAATCCTGCTGCGACTTGATATAGCTTAGCATGCTGTTCGATGCCGCTTTGGTATTCATCAGGATATCCTTTTTCAAACTGTCGGAAACAGGCTTCGTCAACAGCGAGTCAATCCATTTGCCAGACTTAATCGTTTTGTCCGTGCCTTCGCGATAATTGTAAGAATAATACTGCTGGCTACCCGCAACGAGGTTCTTCTTGGTCTCCTCGTATGAGGTACGCAATGAATCCGCCGTGGAGGTGAGGTCATTGATGTTCTTCATAAACTCGTGGTACTTGAACTGCCCCTCATCCGTACGCTTCATACCAAACGACGCAAGACTTTCCGTAAGGCGATAATGCCTGAACGATTGGCGGTTGAAATTGGTGTAAGGTGTCTGCGTCCCCCCAGGAGTGGAAATATACACAGGCCGCGAGCTGCCCGAGCCCTGCTCGTCGGTATAGCGGGTACCGTTGTAAAGCTCGATTACCAGATATCGGTTCTCATTAATGGCGTACATTCTTCCCGAATCGGCCAGGATAATCTCCGTGTTCCCCAACTCATACGACCGGCTGTTGTGCTTGTAAATCACCATGCCGATCATCTTGCCGTTTTCCAGCTTTTCATCGACTTTGATGCTATACCCAGGCAAATCATTGTAGAAAATGCCTTCTTTTATCTTCAATGTGGCCTTCGTTGTCTTAATATCATACAGCAGGCTATATCCTTTCAGGTTAGCCCAGGGCGAAACACGGTCGTTGAAAAAGAAGGAGAAAACGCTGATCCCCACCGCTACGATGAACATCGGCAACATGGCCCGCACAACAGAAATACCGGCACTTTTAATAGCCGTGAGCTCGAAAAATTCGCCCAGGTTCCCGAATGCCATCAGCGAGGATAGCAGCATGGCCAGCGGCAGTGCCGTAGGCACCGTAATGAGGCTAAAAAAGAAGAATAGCTGTGCATAGTCCATGACGTTCAGGTCCTTGGACACGAAGTCATCTATATAAAAGATCATGATCCGCATCAGGAAGACGAACACCACGACCGACATTGTAATCACAAATGGTCCCCAAAAGGACGTTAAAATAAGCTTGTCCAGCTTTTTCATCAACTACCTACTATTTCTCTTAAATTATCAATAAAACCCTCCCACAAAGAAGTCAGCTCGTCACGGTCCTTATTGGACGAGTAGTCGATTATCCGCAAAAAGGTTGTCTGGGTTAACTCGCTTACTTCCAATTTTAGTTCCAGATGGTTGTTGTCCAGATTATCTTCGCTGGTATCCTCGAAATCGAAACGCACCGCTTTATTAATCCTCAGTCCTGTCTGCCGGGCAATGTGGCTGTCGCCGTCCCATTGGAAATCGAACCGGTGATCGGGCAGCACAGTGACCTTCTCGGCAAACCATTGTTGGAGGCCCGAGGGCGTGGAAATATATGGAAAGAGAACTTTTGGGGAGGATCGCAATTCAAATTCTGTAACAAATTTATATTTTTCCATATGTGCTGAAATTAAAGGAGCCGCCTCGTTAGCGATCGCCTTATGTGCTGATTTAAAAGTTGTAATATAACATAAATCGACAATAAAAGCGTGCAAATTTAAATTTGTTGTTTTAAAAATATGCGAAATTTACGTGAAAAATGGGCAAATGGGTTGCATTGTAATATTCTTTAACATACTTTTGCACCACAATACAACGGCGGGGTAGCTCAGATGGTTAGAGCGTAGGATTCATAACCCTAAGGTCGGCAGTTCGATCCTGCTCCCCGCTACATTGATAAAGACATCCCTCCCGGATGTCTTTTTTATTTCCGCACATTTTGCGCGTTCTCCGAGAATTAAAATCGACGCGTTTGGGTTTACAGTAATTGGTAACACCACCGAATCACCTCAGAACCGTATGAAATTATTAATCCAATACCTGAGCAGGTACAAGGCGCTTATATTCCTGGCCCTGCTGATGGCCGCCATCAACCAAACTTTCTCCCTTCTCAATCCTTACATCCTCGGTAACTACCTCATCGACCCATACGCCAACAAGGCGGTAGAATTTCGTACCAAAGGGCTTGATAACGAGTTCTTCAAGGGTGTACTCATGGGCCTGCTGATGATCATCGGCGTAGCGATGGTGTCCCGCATTGCCAAGGCATTTCAGGATTACCTGGTGAATGTCGTTATCCAGAAATTTGGCGCTGCCCTCTATACGGACGGGCTGCGGCACGCATTAAGGCTCCCTTTCCAGGATTTTGAGGACCAGCGCTCCGGCGAAACACTTTCAGTGCTTCTGAAAGTCCGTGCCGATTGTGAAAAATTCATCCTAAACTTCGTTAACGTACTCTTTTTCACGTCAGTAGGTATTGTTTTCGTAGTGGTAGTAGCATTCAGGCTCAGCCCTTGGCTACCGCTGATCTACCTCATCGGTTCGGTGATACTGGCATTTCTGACGAGCGTGTTAAGCCGGAAGATCAAAACGATCCAGAAAAATATCGTGAAAGAAACGACCGCATTAGCCGGCTCCACGACCGAATCCCTGCGCAATATCGAGCTGGTGAAAAGCCTCGGACTCACCCAGCAGGAAATTGGCCGGTTGAATACCACCACTTACAAAATCCTGAAACTGGAACTGAAAAAGGTGAAAAGTATCCGTTCGGTAAGTTTCATTCAGGGCACGTTCGTCAACTTTCTGCAACAATGCGTGATGTTTGCGCTGCTGTTTTTCGTGTTCCGGGATAAGATTACCGTGGGGCAGATGATGATGATGCAGTTCTATTCCTTCTTCATTTTCGGGCCATTGCAGGAATTGGGCAATGTAATCCTCTCCTACCGCGAAGCCGAGGCGTCGCTCAACAACTTGCAGACGTTACTGGCCCGCCCGGTAGAACACAAACCCGCTAATCCTGAAAGCATTACAGATATTAAGGAGCTACAATTTGATCACGTGAAATTCCAGCACCAGTCGGCGAAACGGCCCGCTTTGGAGGACATTTCATTCGGCGTGAAGCGCGGAGAAACCATTGCATTCGTAGGACCGTCAGGTTCCGGGAAAACTACTTTGGTGAAGCTGCTTGTGGGCCTTTACCAGCCCATTGAAGGTAACCTGCTTTATAATGGTGTGAATGGAAAAGAGATTGATTTTGACGAAATCAGGCACAAAATCGGCTTCGTGACACAGGATACGCAGCTTTTCTCGGGTACGATCAAGGAGAACCTGCTTTTCGTAAATCCGGAAGCGACGGACGAGATGATCAACGATGTGCTTATGAAAGCCGCTTGCTATAATTTGCTCGCGCGTGCAGAGAATGGCATCGACACGGTGATCGGCGAAGGCGGTTTGAAATTATCAGGTGGTGAGCGCCAGCGCCTCTCGATCGCCCGTGCGCTCCTGCGTAACCCGCACCTGATCATTTTCGACGAAGCTACTTCCGCGCTTGATTCACTCACGGAAGAAGAGATATCAAACACCATACGCGACATTACAGACCAGCGCCAGCATATCACCGTCATGATCGCGCACCGGTTGTCGACCATCATGTACGCCGACCGCATTTACGTGCTCGAAAAAGGCCGTATCGTCGAAACCGGCAGCCATCACGCATTGCTGGAAGAAAAAGGCCTCTATTACGCGATGTGGCGCCAGCAAATTGGCGAACGGAAGGACGAGACGGTGCTTTCGGCGTGATAATGCGAAGCTCCTGCTTCGCACACACTTTTTGAAGGCCTCCGGCCGGTTAGCACCGTGATAACGTCCCATGGTTCCAATCGGCCGGAGGCCTTCGAGTAATTAGTCACGAAGGCTGACCTTCGCGCCATTTACTTTAACTACGCAAGAATCGGGTTTCAATAGGCCATGCGGCAGGGTAATTTTGGTTTAATCAATCAAAATATCCCTTGCAATGATCAACATCGAAAACCTCAACTGGCCCTCCATTCGCGAAGACCTTCATCAGCGCGGCTACGCGCAACTTACCGACGTCCTGAATGCCGGCGAATGCGACGAACTGATTGCGCAATATGATAACCCGGTGCATTATCGCAAGACGATCGTCATGGAACGCTACCGGTTTGGGCTAGGTGAATACAAATACCTCTCCTATCCATTACCACCGATTATCCAGCGGCTCCGTGAAAACATCTTTCCCAAACTTGTACCGGTGGCTAATCAATGGATGGAAGTATTAAAAATGGGGCATCCCTACCCTGCTGATTTTAAAGATTTTCAGGAGCTCTGCCGCGCCCAGGGGCAGACTAAACCAACCGTGTTGATCCTGAAATACGGTAAGGGAGGCCACAACACGCTGCACCAGGACCTTTACGGCGAACTATTCTTCCCCATTCAAATGGTACTGTTCCTCAACGAGCCGGGTGAGGATTATACCGGCGGCGAGTTCGTGATGACCGAGCAAATTCCCCGCGCACAATCCAAAGCAATTGTTTTGAAGCCAAAAAAAGGAGACGCATTGCTTTTCACAACGAATTTCAGGCCTGTGAAAGGAAGTAAAGGCTACTACCGCGTCAATATGAAACATGGCGTGAGTGAAGTGCATAACGGGCAACGTTACACGCTGGGCATCATTTTCCATGATGCACTGAACTGAACGACGCGTGTGAATGCGCAATTTAAAAATAACATTTTCAGCCCATCGCCCATTTGCAAATGATTCAACACAGCGAAATAGGCCCGGAAGGTTTTGCGACAAGCCGGAAACTGAAAACGATGATTATCAGCCAGCAGATAACCTTTGCCGGCAATCGTAACCTGAAAATATACGGGTTATTATCCTGCGGTTCGGGAAAGCGGATGAAACGCAACAACCGGGTATTCTTTGCGGACGAGCGCGACGCGCTCGCGCACGGGTACCGCCCATGCGGGCATTGCATGCGTGAGGCTTATCTGAAATGGAAATCAGCTTAGCGGCTTTACAGCAAGGCTACGCCACAAGTAGAAGGTAACGTAGGTTTCCCAGCCTGCATAATCGCGGAAAAAGGCCTCGATTTGGTCCTTTTCACTACGTTCACCAATGATACCGTGCCCTACGAGCGCATTCAGCAATCCTACATCGCCGTGCGGAATGCCTTCCGGCGCGCGAAACGACTTCATCAGCACATAATTGGCTGTCCAGACGCCTATCCCTTTGTGCGCCACCAAAACCTTTTGCCGCGATTCAAAATCAGGCAGAGCGTCGATTAACGCTCGGCTGAGCGTACCTTCCACAAATGCACGGGCCGCGCCGATCACGTACTCCGCTTTTTTCTGAGAAAACTGCATTTCACGCAGCACTCCCACCTCCGCATTAGCCAAGACTTCGGGCTCCGGAAAAATATGAAAAACCTGATTGTTCCATTCAATATGCCGGCCATAGCGCTCCACCATGCGCCGTTTCATCTTGTAAGCGAAAGTGAGGTTGATCTGCTGCCCGATAATTGACCAGCAAAGTGCTTCAAACATGTCTAAAATTCCCATCAGCCGCAGGCCCGAAAATTCATCTGCCATGTAGGCTAACCGGCTGTCGCGCTTCAAATGCTCATAAAACGGCGCAATATCCCGGTCCATATCGAACCATTCTTTGACGTAAGCCGCGAGGAAATCGTGGCATTCCGGGCTGGACGCTCCGTCTAGCACATCGATTTTCACAAAATTACCCTGCTCGCTAACGCGGAAAAGCACATCGCCGTAGGGCGTCGAGATTGCTTTAAAAACTGCGGTGTCCGTCACCAAATGCAGGCAATCGTCATAGTTGCGGTTCAAAAACCACAGGCATTCCTGGAAACTGAACAGCGGTGGATTTGCGATAAGGATAGTTTGTCGATGCATGGAAATTTAATTTTGAATGATTGACCGGGGCGCCGGAGCGATGAATAAATAAATCGTCGTGAGTCAGAAATAGCCATGAATTATCAAAAAACAACACTTGACCTCACTTGACTAAACCTGACTTTAATTCAATCATTCAATCATCCAATCAATGCACGATCTTGAAAACGAGTTCCCGGAGCAGCTCTCCTTCGGGAATGCTGGTACCGTCAAGCCCTTTCAAACGCCCGTCGCATTCGCGCAGGTAATGGATGATATTGGCCACCTTGCCCATAGGATAATTACGGGCCGCCAGCAGATAATCTTTTACAAAATACGGATTGACGCCCAGCTCGGCCGCCAGACCTTTTTCCGACTTGTCGCGCGCGGCGTGCGTGAGCAGCAGTTTGGAGAAAAAACCGAAAAGAATGATCAGCACCGGGGCCAGCGGATTATCCTTCGAATTGGAGGCAAAAAAAGCAGCTATCTGGTTCGCTTTCAGCACATCGCGATGCATTAGTGCCTTTTGAAATTCAAATACATTATACTCCTTACTGATCCCGACAAACTTTTCGACCGCCGCCGCATCGATCCCCTCGTCCACGCGCAGGTTCACCATGATTTTCCGGATCTCGTTCGAAAGTCGTTTCAGATCGTTACCGATGTTATCTACAAGCATCTGAACCGCTTTCGGGCTGATTTTCACGCCCTCGTGCTGGCAAAATGCCCCTACCCAGTCGGGCAGCTTGTTGTCGTACATTTTTTTGGATTGCACCACCACTCCATTGGCATTGCAGGCTTTGAGGTAGGATTTCCGCTCGTCGGCATTGGCGTGGTAGCAAAACACCAGCACCGTACTCGGCACGGGGTTCAATGCATAGTCTTCGAGGCGCTGCTGCTGTTCCTTCTGCTCAATGCCGTTCAGGCGATGTGCTTCTTTCACCAACACCAGCTGGCGCTCGGCCATGAACGGAAAGCGGCGCGCATAGCTTAGCACGCCGGCCACATCGGTATCTTTCCCGTAAAGCACAAATTGGTTAAAGCCCCGCTCAGATTCCGGAACCACCTTGTTTTCAAGTTCTTCGGCAATTGAATCAATATAGTAAGGTTCATCTCCGTGCAGAAAATACAGCGGACGAAACTTCTTGCTTCTAAGCTCTTTAAGGATAATATCGGGTGTTTGTGCCATGGATTCGCAGATTGGGACCTGAATAGTCCGGACACCAAATTTACCGTTCCGCGCCGATTTATGCTGCGTTTTCAGTGATAAATTGACCAGCCTGCCGACGTAACTCCGGAAAGAAGGACAGGAATTTGGTGTAATAAAACGCTTCATTCGCCCGCAAATCGCTCACAGCCGCGGAGATAGGCACCAGAAATTCCGCGCGGCGTGATAGCCTCTTAAATGTAGTATCGATCCCGTCCAGCGTCGCATAAGTATTCAGCCAATCCTGACGGATCATAGAGCGCACCATAGGCACCATCGTTTCCGGGATCAGGTGCTGGTTTCTTTCGATAACCGAGTACATCCGGTGGGCGTATATAAAAAGAGGTTCTTTGTGATAATGCTCGAAGTTTTTAGCCAGGAAGTAATCGAAGTAAATGTCCATTACAATGCCCGCCAGTTTTCCTTGGGTAACAGCTGCAACATCTTTGGCTTCTGAAACTTCGGGATGGGTATCCGTAAACGAATCGATAAAGCGGTGCAGTTTCAACCCGACCACATAATCGGGGTTCCAGTTAGCGGTTTTTTCATTGCTCAAACGCCCTTTTATGAAATCCCCGACATAATTGCCCATCATCACTCCCTCATTCTCTCCCGATAGCAAAATATGTGCTAAAAAATTCATCTAAATGACATTTTGACAAAATTCCCGTACGTTTGTTCCCATACTCTTCCGGGGAACAATTCTTTTACAACAACCATTATTTTAATCAAACTAGCAAATGAAAGTCGAAAAAAATAGCGTTGTAGCGCTCACATATAGCCTCAGCATTCCGGACTCGGAGGGCGAAACGGATGTGGTAGAAGTGGTCACCGAAAACGACCCGATGTACTTTATCCACGGTATCAGCGGTTTGCCGGAAGGTTTCGAAAATCAAATCGAAGGCCTGTCAGCCGGCGATACTTTTGAATTCACCGTAGCTCCCGAAGAAGGTTATGGCGAGTATGACGAAGAAGCGGTTGTAGACCTGCCTAAATCGGTGTTCCAGAACAGCGAAGTGGATGAAAACGAGCTGCTGCAAGTGGGCAACATCATTCCGATGACCAACGAAGATGGCGAAAGACTTCACGGCCAGATCGTCGAGATCCACGACGACGTGGTGATCATGAACTTCAACCACCCGCTCGCAGGTAAGGAAATGCATTTTGCAGGCAAGATCCTGAGCGTACGCGCAGCTACGCCTGAGGAGCTCGATCACGGGCATGTGCATGGCGTGGGCGGCGTGCATCACCATTAATGGTCATTGATAGTCAGGTGTGGTCATTTATTGTCAGGTGTAGTCATACAGTAGTTGAATATTCGCTCAAAATGACAACACGTGACCATTCGTGACATCACCTGACCATTCCTTACAATACCTGACCTATACCACCGGCTGTTCGGAAACGCCCCCGCGATACTGCTCCACCTCCACGCCGAATCTCCTCAGAAACTCCACGCCCTCTTCCACGGCAATGCCTTTATAAGCGGCATAGGAATGCAGAAAAATCACTTTTTTGATCTTCATCGTGTAAATCACCCGCGCGCAGGCAATGCAGGGCGCTAGCGTCACGAAAAGCGTTGATCCTTCGATATTTGAGCCGTTTTTTACAGCAAAAAGAATGGCATTCTGCTCGGCGTGCAATGCCAGGGAACAGCTGCCCTTCGCGTCACGGGGACATCCTACCCCTGGAAATTCCTCATCGCAGTTGTGCGTACCCGCGGGAGGGCCATTATAACCAATCGAAATAATCCGCGTATCCTTCGTTAGCACTGCACCGACCTGTGCTTTTATACAATGTGAACGCTTGGCAAGATTTTTTGCCAGGTCCATGTAAATGTCATCAAATTCCGGCCGCAAATTCGTTGTAGGTATTGTCATTCTCTTTTCAATCCAAAATTCAGGGTCAAAATTAGGGAAATGACGGCTGGATTCAACGTAGTTTGAAAAGTATGACCCAAAGCATTGCCCTTCTTGTCTTGCTGACCATGTTCCTTAACCCGCTTTTCGCGCAGCAGGACAAGTCGGTTGTTACCCTTTCCAAAGATCCAGCAGGCCTTTTCAAGTCTTATAAATTCTTCATTCAGAACGTCGAAGACCAACGCCCGCAACCGGGTGCCTCGCTGGGTAAGGTAATCGCACTGGGCAAGGAAATTCCCGCGGTACTGCCCGGAAAGGCCGAAAATGAGCTGTTCTCCTACTGGTCCTACCTGGCGCCGAAGAAAGGGCAATCCTATTTACCGCTTTATATTACCATTAAGGAGCTGTCTGTGAATGAAAAGCGTCTAGGCCCCAACCGGGTCACAGGGGAAGTTCGCCTGAATGTGCGGTTCAGATGGTACCGCGATATGCAGCCGGTGGAGCTTACCGGTTATCAAACGGCCGCCAACTATACGCGGCCCGAGACTGCGTTCACCCACGACAAATTGATCAAACAGCTTGTAGATCAGGCATTAGGCCATTTTCAGAAATGGATGGCGGCGAATGCAGGCAAAACACCGGCATTGGCCCGAAACCTGGTGCTCACGTTTAAGGAAATTAACGATACCGCTTCGGAGGACACTGTTTTCTATTCGCCTAAGCGGCCGCTGATCTGGGATGATTTCAAAGTGAGAAGTGCCAAACCCGGCAGTCGGTATGCGGCAGCGGTTTTTACCAGTTTCGGTTACGAAGGCCGCTCTTATCCGAAAGACGATGATCTGGTGGTGGAAATCGGGTTGAAAATATTCATGGTCAAAAGCATGTCGTGGGGCCGGCCCGAGTCGCGTAATGCGGGCACATTGCGTCATGAGCAGATCCATTTCGATATCACGAGGCTGGTCGTCGAGAAGTTTAAAGAGCGCCTCAGAAAGGCTGAATTGACCATTGAAGACTACGACAGCGAGATCCAATACCAGTTTCTCGAAGCATTCCGGGAAATGAACCGGGACCAGGAACGATACGACGGGGAAACCGGTCACGGCCTGAATGACGGCACGCAAGCCGTCTGGGACAAAAAAATCGCACAGCAGATTGAGGCGCTCTATTCCGTGCAATAGTGTTTACGGCTCAGTAACGCGGATAATCTGTTGGATTTCATGGCTTACCGCGTAATTTTTTACATTGAAATCAAATGCACGGGTATCCTCCGTAAATGCCTTATCACTCAGAAGGTAAAGTCTGTTTCCCGATTTAAAGCTCAGTACCCGATGCTTCGGAACCTGAAAAACGACCGGATCAGCATTCCAATACACACTCAGGCTGCATGCTATTGAAACAGTTGCAAAAATAATTACGCCGATAACCGAAGCCTTTAACCAGCGCAGCGAACGTGTATACCAGGCATACCAGATTACAGATAGAATCGAATACAGCAAAAAAACCTCGAACTTGTTCAAGTGCAAGTTTTCCAGCAAATGCCCCGGCAACATTCGCGAAATCGACGCCGACCAGTCGGTAAGCTGAGCTGAAAACGTCACCACCTGCCCCGCCAACCATGCCAGCCATGAAACCCCTGAAAAGCCCATCAGTACCAACACCAATGCCGCAGGCAGCAGGACATTCGTAAACGCGACGACCATTGGATTCACCAGCCAGAAGTAAGTCGGAAATTGATGAAAATAGAAAAGGCTGAGCGGAAATGTAGCGAGCTGTGCCGCGAATGCCAATGCAGTAACCTGCCAGATAAATTTTAAAAAGCGGTTCGCAGGTTTCAGTATGCCGTAAATTGGTTCGTAGAACAAAAAAATGCCTGCCATAGCCAGATACGACAACTGAAATCCGACGTCGTACAACGCGCACGGGTCGAGCAGCAGGATAATCAACGCCGAAAACGCCAGTGTGTTCATTGGGTTATGCCTTCTTTCAGCGACTTCGGCAATTACCAGCACCAAACACATGAGCGCGGCACGCTGCACCGACGGCGGCAAGCCCGTCACCAATGCGTAAAAGCCCAATAATGCACCCATCAGACACAGATAAAGCCATTTCCCGAACCGCCAACGCTTCACCCAGCCGAAGGCCACGCTGATAGCCAAAAAAATAATCGCCACGTGCATTCCGGAAACGGAAAGAATATGTACGGCACCCGAAATCACGTAATCGCCCACTTGCTCAGCTCCCAGGTCGTCGCGCCGCCCCAGCAACATGGCCTTTACGAGCCCATACGCGTCCGCATCGCCCACGTGCGCACGGAACTGATCATCCGCCCATGCGGATACGGCTTCGGGCCAATAAGCAGGGTTATTCCGAGCACTGGCGGAAATCCGGTTGTAGGAACGATCATCTACAAATGCCGTGAAAAGAATGCCCCTGTTGCGCAAATACTGTGCATAATCAAACTGTCCGGGGTTTGCCGGCGGCGCAGGGCGCTCCAACCGTCCCGTCACGATCAGTAAGTCGCCGGGCCGCGGAATCTCAGAAAGGCTATCCGGCAGGTAAATCAGCGCTTTCACCGGGTAGCTAACCCAGTGATTTCCCTGACCGAATTGTTTGGTATGAACTTCAAAACGAATGGAATTACTGCGTTTTTCCGGTATGGTGGTTACTTCCGCAGTATAGGTGTTGTATTCCAATGCATCAACCGAAGTAATTTGAGCATCCTTTTCTGCTTCGCCCCTGATCTTCACCCCGGCCCCGAGCAAAAACATCCATATCGCCAATCCGACTGCAAAACCCGCAGATCGGCCAAACCGGTACAGCAAAATACATCCAATCGTTACCAGTACCAGTGCCGCTAAAACAAAAGGAACCGGCATATCGCCGGTTGTACGCAATGCGTCGCCCGCCAATATGCCGGTTGCTAGGAATATTACTACGCTGACAAACGGAGCGCGTGATAGCATGGATGTTTATCGTACAACAAAACGTTTCGTAATTGTCTTATTTGCAGTCGTTACTTTAAAATAGTACAAACCGCTAGGAAAATTTTTAACGTTGAGATAAGTACGGTTAACGGCGTCTTCCGTCACTTTTTGGCCCTTTTGGTTGTAAACGGACACGGTGTAATTCTCGAAATTCGGCGTAAATATGTTGGTAGTGAGCGTTTCCCGAACGGGATTAGGGTAAATCTCTACCAACAGCTCGTTCGTCGAAATCTTCGAATATTCTACCATTTTCGCGCGTCTCGGGCTCAAAGCCATTACCGCGTGCATCCGCTCCTTCTGGTCGTTTGTAAAAATGCTCATACAAACGTCGGGCGAGTAATCCATGTAATTTTCGATCATGTTACGGGTCACAAGCGTACCGCGGCATTGCGAATACACCGGCGAGCACGAAACATCCGTGGTTTCATTTTTGGTATTGGCCGTAGGCGTATCATCGCAGTAATCGGTGCCGCAAGTGGCATCGCCCCAGATGTGGATCAGCCCCAGCCAGTGCCCTACCTCGTGCGTGGTAGTCCGGCCCAGGTTGTAGATCCGGCTTGTGATCGCATCGGAATTGCGCCCGAAATAGCGGTAATCGATGATAACCCCGTCGGTCAATGCATCGGCTTCTGTGTTTTCGGAAGTGGCAAGCCCCGCGGTACGGCTGTTAAGCTCCGTTACAACCGGGAATTGCGAAGTTCCCAGGTAACGGTCGTTCAGCCGGGTTACCCAGATATTCAGGTAACGATTGGTAAACCAGGCAGGCGAAATGTTCGCCAGGTCATCGGCATCCGTAATCGGGCTGAATTGCGAAGTGGTATTATAGGTGCGCACCACCGACACCAGCCTGAAACGGATGCCCGTATCAACACCCAATGAATCGGTATAAAAGCCCTTGTAGCCGGATGTGTTGCCATAATCCTCGTTCAGCACATCGATCTGGCTCTGGATCTGGGCATCGGAGATATTCCCGTTCCCTGGTCCGCCGATCACATTGTCGGCCCGGTTGTGAACGACGTGCACCACCACCGGAATCGTGATCACCTCGCTGGCACTCGTGCGTGCACCCGCGACAGAGCGCATGTAATTCTGAATCGCCTGCTCCGATTGGATCCGCAGGTTTCTCAGGGCCGGGTTTTTCAATAGCCGTACTGAGTCGCGTTCTGTGCTGGCACAGCGCGTGACGAGGGAATCCTGCGCCCTTCCGAGCGCAGAAACCAGCAACAGGCCGGCCAGCAGCAGGCTACTTTTCCGATTTTTCATAAGCAGCAAGAATGTCCTTCACCAAACGGTGCCGTACAACGTCAGAACCGTCCAGTTCTACGAAACTGATCCCTTTAATCCCCTTCAAAACCGTCAGAGAGTCGATCAGGCCCGATTTAAGGTTTTTCGGAAGGTCGATCTGCGACTTGTCACCGGTAATGATCGCTTTCGAGCTCGGGCCCATCCGGGTCAGGAACATCTTCATCTGCATCGGCGTGGTATTCTGGGCTTCGTCGAGCAGGATGAATGCGTTGTTCAGCGTACGCCCCCGCATGTATGCGAGCGGCGCGATTTCGATCACGCGGCTTTCCAGGTACAATTTCAGTTTTTCCGGCGCAATCATATCATCGAGCGCATCGTAGATCGGGCGCAGGTAGGGGTCGATCTTCTCTTTCAGGTCACCCGGCAAAAAACCCAGGTTCTCACCCGCTTCTACCGCCGGACGCGTGATAATGATCTTACGTACTTCCTTGTTTTTCAATGCTCTCACCGCAATGGCTACGGCAGTATAGGTCTTACCCGTACCCGCCGGGCCAATCGCAAACACAAGGTCGTATTTGCCGGCCTGCTCCACCAGGAGCTTCTGGTTGGGCGTTTTGGCTTTCACGACAAGCCCCTTGTTGCCGTAGAGGATCACGTCATCGTCGTCCTCGCCGGTAGCAACAGGCATTTTAGCGATGCCGTTCAGGTAGCCTTTGACGTTGTCGTTGGTTATTTTTCCATACTTCTGGTAATGGGCCAGAAGTGAGTCAATTACATCTGTGATTCGGATAATTTCGGGGGCAGTCCCCTGGATGCGGATCTCGTTTCCGCGTGAAATGATTTTACTTTCGGGGAAAGCAGCGGCAACTTCCTTGATATTCGAATTGTGAATGCCCAGAAAATCGACCATGGATACGTCTTCGAGTGTGATGATTTTTTCCAGCAAATGAGTCAGTGTTTAATGTTTCTCTATCGTTTGTAAAATTTAGTAATAATAACCAACATTTGTAAAACATAATCGTCGAAAAAACAATTAACCACCCAAATCCCGGGTGAAAAAATTCGCGTTTCCCGACCAAGTCTTTCATTATCAGACACGCACAAAAAAGTCGTGTGGCAGAAAAAAAATTATTGCGCCAAACTCCCCGCCGCCCCTTTCGTTGAAGGCCTCCAATGATTAACTTTGTCTTAATATGGAAAACGAAAAGGCATCTAATAGCTACCCCAGGAGCGGCTCCAAAACCGGCAACGGTACCAAGCGGGCTTTTGCTCCGAGAACGCAATCCAACGATCAGAATTTCAGCAAATTACCACCCCAGGCCATCGACCTGGAAGAGGCGGTTCTGGGCGCTCTGATGATCGAAAAAGATGCTCTCACGGCGGTGGCGGATATCCTCCGCCCGGATAGTTTTTACAAGGAGTCGCACGTCCGCATTTACAGTGCGATCGTCACGCTCTTCGCCGACTCGGAGCCCATTGATATGCTCACGGTTACGGCCAAATTGCGCAGTACCGGAGAGCTGGAACTGGTCGGCGGGGCGTCGTACATTATGGAGCTGACCAGCAAGGTCAACTCGGCGGCCAACATCGAATTCCACGCCCGCATTATCTCGCAGGCTTATATCAAAAGGGAGCTCATCAAAGTATCTTCCGAGATCCAGCGCGAGGCTTACGAAGACACGACCGATGTGTTCCGGCTTCTGGACAAAACGGAGCAGTCGCTTTTCGCGATTTCGGAATCCAATATCAAGAAAAATTACGCCGACATGGGTGCGCTCATGCGCCAGGCGCTGGCCGAACTCGACCAGAAAAAGAATAATAAGGACGGTCTTACGGGTGTACCATCCGGTTTCAGCGCGCTCGACAGGCTGACTTCCGGCTGGCAAAAGACGGAATTGATGATCCTCGCGGCACGTCCGGGTATGGGTAAAACGGCATTCGTCGTTTCCTCACTCCGGAATGCGGCGGTGGATTTCAATATTCCGGTAGCGATATTCTCTTTGGAGATGTCCTCGGTACAGCTCGTCAATCGTTTGATTTCCGCTGAGGCTGAGATTGATAGTGAGAAAATCCGTAAAGGAAGCCTCGCGCCGCACGAATGGGAGCAGTTGCACCACCGTATTCACCGACTTACCAACGCCCCCATTTACATTGACGACACCCCTGCCCTTTCAGTCCTCGAACTGCGTGCCAAATGCCGCCGTCTGAAAGCGCAGCACGACATTCAGATGATCGTAATCGACTACTTGCAGCTCATGACCGGCGATACAGGCGGTAAAAGCCCGGGTAATCGTGAACAGGAAATTGCGATGATCTCGCGATCGTTGAAAAACCTGGCGAAAGAGCTCGACGTGCCGGTTATCGCACTGTCGCAGCTGAGCCGGGCCGTTGAAACCCGTGGTGGTGAAAAACGCCCGCAGCTCTCCGATTTGAGGGAATCCGGGTCGATCGAGCAGGATGCGGATATGGTAATATTCCTTTATCGCCCTGAATACTACGGCATTACGGAAGACGAAGCGGGTAACTCGGTCGCGGGTGTAGGTGAGGTAATTCTGGCTAAAAACCGTGCAGGTTCGCTGGATACCATTCAACTTCGCTTCATTGGTAAATACACCAAATTCGCCGACCTCGATTCGGGCTTCACGCCTGCTCCGTTCTCGATCGATCGCCCGATCCAGACCTCAAACCCGATCTCCTCTTTCGAAAGCCAGGCTAAACCAACGGCGCCAGCCATGGGCGGAACACTCCGCAGCCGCGCCAACGACCTGAGTAATTTTGATTACAAAGGGCCGGATTCGGAACCTCCGTTCTGATCTCGCCGGGAGCGGTGGTCAGGTGTAGTCACGTATAGTCATTGGTAGTCAATTGTGGTTAGAAATAGTCAAGGGCAGTCAGGAATGGCTGCTTTTTTTGTCTCCAATTCTTGACAATACCTGACTACACCTGACTGCTCTTGACTACTCTTGACTACCCTTGACTACGAATGACACTCCTTACTTCTTCACCAGCAACGCCACATTCTCCACATGGTGCGTATTCGGGAACATATCTACGGGTTGCACGTGTGTTACTTCATAATCATCGGCCATTAATGCCAGGTCGCGCGCCTGTGTGGCTGTGTTGCAGCTCACGTACACGACACGGTCGGGAGCCGCTTTCAGGATCGTTTCTATCACCGGCACGTCCATTCCGGCGCGCGGCGGATCGGTAATGATCACGTCCGGGCGCCCGTGCGTATGCAGGAAGCTCTCGTTCATGATCGCGCGCATATCGCCTGCAAAAAACGACGTGTTGGTAATGCCGTTCAGCTGAGAGTTAATGCGGGCGTCCTGCACGGCTGCTTCCACATATTCCACCCCTACCACTTTCTTCGCGCTGCGGGCCACGAAATTGGCGATGGTACCGGTGCCGGTATAAAGGTCATAAACCGATTCATTACCCGTGAGCTGCGCATACTCGCGCGCCACGCTGAACAGCTTGTAAGCCTGCTCCGAGTTCGTCTGATAGAACGATTTCGGCCCTACCAGAAACGTCAGGTCCTCCATCGTTTCGCGGATCACCTTCTCACCGGCATAATGCATCACTTCCTGATCCTGGTAAGAGTCATTCCCTTTCAGGTTCACGATATAGTTCAGCGAAGTGATTTCGGGATGGTTTTGATGCAAAAACGCCATCACTTCCGCGATAATTTCATCGTTTTGCTCACCGAATTGCACGATCACCATCACGTCGCCAGAATTGGCTGTACGGATGATCACATTACGCATGACGCCTACATTAAAACGTACGTCGTAATAAGGATATCCTTTTTCCTCCGAAAACCGGTGCAGTGAGTTCCGGATCGCGTTCGACGGGTCTGGTTGGAGATGGCAATGGTCTACAGTGAATATTTTATCAAAACGCTTCGGTACGTGAAAGCCCAGCGCGGTTTTAGCAAACGGCTGTCCCGAATCAAGCTGCTCCTTGGTTAGCCAGCGCCAATTGGAGAAAGTGAATTCCAACTTATTGCGGTAGTATTCGGTCTTAGGGGCAGCGATAATCTCGTTAATCTCAACATTCCTGATCTTTCCTATCCTTTCAAAATGATCCACTACCTGCTGCCTTTTGAACCTGAGCTGATGCTCGTAGCTGATATGCTGCCACTTACAGCCCCCGCACACCCCGAAATGTTCGCAATAGGGTTCCGTACGTAAAGCCGATTGCGAATGGATTTTGGTAACGATGGCCTCCTTCAATTTTTTCTTCGCACGAACCACCTGAAGATCGACGATGTCACCGGGAGCCACATTACCTTCCACAAAGATTACGCCGTCTTCCGATTTAAATATACATTTGCCTTCTGCCGCAAAATCGGTAATTTCAACGTACTCGTACTTGTTACTCTTAGACATTATTTCCTGTTTTAATTACTAATCCCAATATCCTATCGGATCAATTTTACTGCCGCATTATTCTCATGAAAAAACGGTTCATCTTATTTATTCTGATGCTGTTTGCCATTTGCGACGCCAGCGCCACGCACATCGTTGGCGGGCAGCTCTTCATCACGCAAACCCAGGATCCCCGGTACAACTACAACATGGGCCTCACGATGTACTTCGACGCCCTCAATGGTAATCCCGGCGCAGAAGACCCGTTCGTCACGATTTATGTGTTCAGAAAGCGCGACAATGTGCTCATAGGCTCTCTTGAAGCCCCAAAAATAGAACGAAAATCGGTCAACTACGCAAATCCGCTCTGCGGAATCTCCACACTCCAGACGTGGCAGATCACTTACAGCGCCGCTGTGCGCCTTTTACCCACTGATTTTGCCGACGCCGAGGGGTATTATATGGTGTGGGACCGGTGCTGCCGCAACGGTACTATTACGAACATTCAGGCACCTGGTGACGCCGGCAGCCTTTTCTACCTCGAATTCCCGCCGCTCTTCAAGAATAATGCCAATTTCAAAAATTCTTCCCCTGTTTTCCCCGAAATCCAGGGCGATTATGCCTGCGTGAATTCGCCGTTTCTGTTCAATTTCGGAGGTACAGACGCCGACGGCGACAGCCTGGTGTATTCGCTGATCACCCCCATGCAGGGTTTTGCCGACAAATCCAACCCCAGCGCCCCCGCCCGCGGCTCATCCAACTACCCGCGCCTGACGTGGATCGACGGTATTTCGGTGAGCAATATGATCCCGGGCCCCGATCCGCTGAAAGTCAACAAATCGACGGGGATGTTGTCGGTAACGGCCGGTTCTGTGGGCTTGTATGTGTTTGCCGTCCAGGTCGAGGAATACCGTAACGGTGTAAAAATCGGGATGCTTACACGTGATTTTCAGCTCAAAGTGGTCGACTGCCCTAAAATGGATCCACCCAAACTGCTGTTCAAACCCAAAGGAAAGAACACCTACTACACTGAAAACGAGATCATCACAATCAAAAAAGGCGATCCGGAGTGCTTTGAAGTAATGGTTACCGACCCGACCGTGAACCAGGTCGTAGCCGTCGATGGCCATGCGGTAAACAATTCGAAGGACTATTTTACGCTGCTACCTGCCCAATTCACCACCAGGGTCCCGAACGACACCCTCAAATTCCAGGTTTGCCTCGAAGAATGCTTCGTCACCTACGATAACCGCCCGATCAAGATCCAGCTCATTGCGCAGGACGGCAGCTGCCCTTTCCCGCTGACCGACACGCTGAATATCTACATTCGCCGAGAGAGCAGCGGAAATAATGCCCCTACCGTCACGACCTCGCTTGCGAGCGACTACGTACACGTGACCGCGGGCGTACCTGTGACGTTCGATGTGTACGGAAAAGATCCCGACAAGGACAACCTGGCGCTTTCCGGCCGCGGTCAGGATTTCAATATGAACGACATGGGAATGGATTTCAAACCAGCCAGCGGCCAGGCCAGCGTGCAGCAGAAGTTCACCTGGACACCTCCCTGCAACGCCAAAAAGGGAGATACCCTCGCTGTGGATTTTAAGGTGGAAGATATGCGCTGCGAGGGTAATCCGATGCCTGTCTCAAAACCGGTGTATTTCATCGTCGATGAATCACCCAACCGGGCCCCGTCCGTGAAAACATCCTTGCCCGTTCAGGAAATCACCTACCAGATCGGCAGTTCGCAGGGCATTACCTTCGATGTGCTGGCAAGCGACCCCGACACGAATATGATCGTTCTGACGGCCGCCGGGCGTGGATTTGACATGAAGGATGCCGGAATGATTTTCGAGGCCAAAACGGGCGTAAAATCGGTCACTTCTCCTTACGCCTGGAATCCTGAATGCTCGGTACTCAACGGCCAGCCCGAACAGACCTTCATGGTCGATTTCGTTACCCAGGACAAAAGCTGTGCTGCGGCCACCGACACCACAACGGTGAAGGTCACCATCAAGGATAACGGTACTACCCCATTCCCCGAGTTCCCGAATGTCATCACCCCAAATGGCGACGGCAAGAACGACTGCCTCGTGTTCGACGAACTGCCGACCGACAATTGCGATGACTACTTCAAAGACATCACCGTATTCAACCGCTGGGGCAAGCAGGTTTATTATTCCAAGATAAGACCGAACAACTGGTGCCCCGACAAGATCTCCGGCGGCTACTACTACTTCCTCATACAATACACCAAACGCTCCTACAAGGGAGGACTCACTGTACTTAAATAACTGTTAATCAATTAAATATCCCGTAACATTTAAATGGATGTTACGGGATATTTGTATTAGATGAAATGTACTTATAATACAAATTATAAGTATTACATGTACTATAAGCTATATACTTTTAATATTATATAATTAAAGAAAAAGGATCGAAATAGTTTTATACTTTTAATACATTTTATAATAATATTAAATACATAATATTTCATATGTATAATACTATTAGTATTGGAAGTTAATACCTGACATCTTTCACTTTTGAAACTTTTTCCTTCGAATGCAACTTTTGTTCGGCCCGCCCATCTTTTAAAAAGATAAATAAATACCAACATATTAATAAAAAATCTTATTAATTTATCCGCTTCTTTACGGCGTAGTATTTCTATTAACCTACCAATCTTTTCTACACAACCACAATAACTGCTCGTATCTCTAAATCTCCTTTGTATGAAGAAAATGTACCTTCTGCACAGCGCGTACTTATTACGCCTGCTGTGCCTGATCCTTGGGAGTTGTCTCACGCTCCATGCCCAAAATGTAAGGGTTACCGGGACGGTCACCTCCGCCTCCGACAACTCGGCGCTCGTGGGGATATCCGTCCTCGTGAAAGGCACCAATAACGGCACTACGTCCAATGCTACGGGCGAATACGCAATCAATGCGCCCTCGGGCGGAACGCTTGTCTTCTCGTTCGTCGGTTTTGAAAAACAGGAAGTACAAGTCAATAACCAGAGCGTGATCAACGTGGTCCTGAAAGAAGATAACCAGCAATTGAACGAAGTGGTGGTTACTGCGTTGGGTGTCAAACGTGAGAAAAAGCAGCTGGGCTATACCGTTTCGGAGATCGCAGGTGCAAAAATGGCGGCCACGAACGAATTGAGCCCCATCAGCGCATTGCAGGGACGCATTCCCGGCGTCCAGATCGACCAGGGCGCGGGCGGGCTCATGGGTAATACCAAAATCCTGATCCGGGGTAACTCTACGCTCGGCGTCAACAACCAGCCCATTTTCGTGGTCGACGGCGTGATCCTCGACAACGATGTGTACGACGGCAGCAGCGGCCCCCGCGATTTTGGAAATTCCCTTAAAAACCTCAATATGGAGGATTTTGAAAGCGTTTCGGTCTTGAAAGGCTCCGCCGCGGCCGCATTGTACGGCACCCGGGCAATTAACGGGGTGATCCTGATCACGACCAAAAAGGGCGCTCAGCGCAAAGGCCTCGGCGTGAGCGTTTCGCAGACTTTCAACATGCAGAAACCCTACCGCGGCCCCGATTTCCAGAACGAGTACGGCGGTGGTACGGTAGGTGCATTCTTCACCGATACGCGTGACCCGAACTACAAGCCCGATGAAAGCTGGACCACCAAGGTATTCCCTACCAACGCGCAGGGCCAACCCTACATCGACCGGCAAATGAACCGTGAGCTCGAAAACTGGGGCCCGCGGTTCAACAATCAGCAAGTGGTTGATTATGACGGAAAAATGACGACTTACCAAGCCTATCCGAACAACTACCTGGACGCATTCCAGACCGGAAAAGGCAGTTTAACGAACGTCGCGATCGACGGCGGCAACGAACGGTCGACGTTCCGGTTCTCCTACAACCGCGTCGACAGCCGGGGGATCAATTTCAAAAACAACCTCGGCAAAAATGCATTTAACCTGCGTGCAACCCAGAATCTGAACAAATTCCTCGTCGCCGACGTCACCGCCGACTATACTACCACGGAGGGTACCAACCCGCCATCGCTCAGCCTGAATAACTATATCTGGACTTTCCCGCGCAACTACGACACCCGATACTGGATGCAGCGCCAGAATTACATCGGCTACAAGGGCGGCTTGCGGAATGTGAGCGACGTGAACGAGCCTAACCTCGTCCCCGGGGCCGATTATTGGTTCAATATCTTTGAAAACAATTACAGCCAGCGCGAACAAATGGTACGCGGGCGCCTTGCATTGACTGCCACCGTTACGGACTGGCTCAAATTGCAGATAGAAGGCAATTTCAACAACCTGTACACCAAGAGCGAAATCAAGGAGCTTGGCCAGGGCGTGAACTTCACGGGCGGCCGCTACGCGCTCGGGCACTCGACGAAGCAAACGAACTTCATGAAATGGCTCGCAATTTTTAACAAACCCATTACCAAAGACCTGGATTTCAATGGCTACGTGGGCGGCGAATCGCAGCAGTACAGCCTGTCGTTCAACAATGCGGAGACCGTAGGCGGGCTTTCCTACCCGGGTAATTTCTTCCTGGCCAACTCGGTACAATCCCAAAAATCGGAAGGCGGGATCAAAACACGCCGCTCCTATAAGTCGCTGTACGCCAGTGCAGATTTTGCCTGGCGCGACCAGCTTTTCCTGCAAACTACGTGGCGCGGCGACTGGTCCTCGGCACTGACCTATTCCAATGGCTCCGGAAACAACTTTTACAATTACCCTTCGGCAAGCTTGTCCTGGATTTTTACGCAGTCGTTCCACTCTACTTTACCTAACTGGCTCAGTTATGGAAAGTTGAGGGCAAATCTGGCTGCATTGGGTGGCGATATCGAGCCCTTCCTGCTTAATCCCGGCTTCAAATTCGGTGGGTATACCAATGCCGGCGGCTTCGGTGACCAGGCATTGTCAACATTCAGCGCCCAATCGACCTTGCAAACGAATATTAAGCCACTGCGGAAAATCGCTAAAGAAATCGGCCTGGAAGTGAAAGTATTGAATAACCGCGTCGGACTCGATTTGTCGGTGTACCGCGATAACTCCCGCAACCAGCCGATCCCCATTTCAGCGGCCATTGAGACCGGCGTGAACAGCATCCTGATCAATGCAGGTAACATCCAAAACACCGGTATTGAGATTGCGCTTGATGCCACACCGATTAAAATCGACGCTTTTTCCTGGAACAGCACGGTAACATTTTCGCGCAACCGAAACAAGATCATTGAGCTGTACGGTGACCGCGAATACTACGCCCTGGCCGACGAATCGGGAGGCGGCAACGACCTGATCCCCTATGCCAAAGTGGGCGGCGCTTATGGTGTAATCCGCACTAAGATTGCAGCTGCGCGCTTCCAGGGTACCGATGCCAGCGACCCGCGTAACGGATTGCCGATCCTCTCGTGGCGCGGCGATGCGCGCGCGGCTTTCCCGGCCCGCAGCAATGAATGGAAAGATGTGGGCGATATCAACGCCAAATTTCGCGGAGGATGGGACAATACATTCTCTTACAAACGGTTATCGCTTAATGTGTTGTTCGATGCCAAGATCGGCGGGGACATGATCATTACCTCGCTCCGGTACGGAACACATACGGGTGTTTTCAAAAATTCGCTGCAAGGTCGCGATGCAGACCACGGCGGGATCGTGTTCCAAAGCAAGTTTGATGGCAAAACCTACGACGACGGCATTCTGCCCGAAGGCGTTTTTGCGGCGGGCCAGACCATCACGCAGCCCGACGGCTCGAATGTGAATGTGGGCGGGATGACTTTCAAGGAGGCTTACGACAAAGGATTAGTTGAACCTACCCATTTACCACAATACAACTACCGCTACGGCTCGTTCTCGACCGCTGTCGGCGATTACTGGATTTCGGAAAACTCGTGGATTTCGTTGCGCCAGGTTTCGCTCAGCTACCAGATCCCGCAATCGGTTTGCCAGAAAATTAAGCTCAATGCATTGTCAATCAACCTCGTAGGACGCGATTTGCTGTACCTGTACAATACATTACCGCTGAACTTCAATCCCGCATCAAACTTCTCGAACAGCACCGCGGTGCAGAAAGAAGTGGGTTTTATTCCCCCTATGACCCGCGCCCTAGGCGTTACGCTGCGCGCAGCACTCTGATGTAATAAGTTCATGTTCAGCCATTTTTAAAAGATATTCCCAATGAAAAATATATTAACCAAATGCGCCGCAGGTACCGTTCTTGCCACCGGCTTACTGTGGACGAGCTCCTGTGAAAAGGATTTCGGCGATATCAATACCGACCCAAGCATTGTGATCACGCCAGACCCCAAGTTTCTTTTTACCCACTCGCTTAATAGTCTGGAATCGTACCAGGGTACCGAATGGGTGTGGGAAAATCTGGAACAGCTCCTGCGTTTTTCGCAACACCTTACCACCGATCCTTATGAGCTTTCTACCAATATCAATTCCCGGTATTCGGCTTACTATTCAAATATTTTGCCTAACCTGGTCGAAATCCGCAAGCAAATAGACCAGAAACCCAACAAAGAACGGTTTCAGAAAATGCGCGCCGCTACGTACGTGGTGGGCGTGCTGCACGGACTGCGCGTGACGGACATGAATGGCTCTATACCTTACACCCAGGCCATCAAAGCACGCGATGAACAGAATTACACGCCTGAATATGACACTCAAAAGACTCTGTACGACACCTGGCTGGCCGAATTGAACGACGCGATTACCGCATTGAGCGCCGGCTCGGAAGATCAGGAAGCTTTCGGGAATGCCGACATTATCTACCACAGCGATTGGGTGAAGTGGGTGAAAGCGGCCAACACGCTCAAATTGCGTATTGCATTGCGTTATGAGGGCCAGGATAAGGCTAAAACGCAGCAGATTTACAAGGAAGTGGCCGATAATGCCATCGGTCCCATCGTGGAGGACGCCGACCAGTTTGCCTACCTCGACCCGGATTGGGGGCCGGTTGGCGGCGATGTCGATTACCGGAGCACACGGTTCGCTACCAAGTCGATCATCACGTTCCTGAAACAGACCAAAGACCCGCGGCTGCCTATCTATTTTAGCCCGAACGACCTGAGTAAGAATGCATTGGATTCGCTCAAGAAGTACAATCAGCCATTGCCGGCATTCATCGACCCCGCCGATCCGCAAATCCGGTTCCAGGGCGGTCCCGCCGATTGGACGACCAATCCGACCGTCGCGCAGTATTATAAAAACCCACTCAATGCAGGCAGCAACAAGTATGTGGTGATGTCGACGATCAACAAGGTGTTCTTCGCGCCCACCCGCAACGGCGGCAAAGGGACCTTCCAGGATTACATGATCACTAGCGCGGAGGGCTGTTTCTACATCGCCGAGCTAATCCAGAAAGGCTATGGCACAGGTTCGAAAATCACGGGTACCGCTGAGGATTGGTACAAAAAGGGTATTGCCTCGTCCATACGTACGATGAATTCCATCGCGCAAGGGGCACTGTCCACCACCGGGTTATCGACCAATGCAGATGCTGAAATCGCCGCTTACCTCGCCCTACCGCAGGTCAAACTGAACGGTACCAACAACCTGGAACGCATTTACATTCAGGAATACCTGAACTTCATGCGCCTGCCTACGGAGGCGTTTACGTTCGTGCGCAGGACCGGTTATCCCAAAAACAGCTCGGCATATTATCCGCGAGATGCGTTTAACGAGGCCATTCCGCGCCGCTACTGGGTCGACGAGCCACCACTGGGCACTAATAACGCCAACTGGCTCAAAGCGCAGACAGAGCAAGGATTTACGCCCAACGACCGCACCGCCGCCACGCTGAACAGCCAACGACTGTGGTTTGACAAGAATAACCCGGCTTTCGGGCAGGGAATTTAGAGGGAGGAAGGAGGATGGGAGAATGGAGGAATGGGAGGATGGAGGAAAGGAAGAAAGGGAGAAAGGAGGATGGCGACAGGAGGCCCCGCTGGGGCCTTTTGTCATGTTATGACCCATGCTGCTACAAACAGGGCATGCCTTCGGCGTCTTGCGTCGCTCTCTGACAGTAACGTCGATTACTCAGTATCGGCCGCAGAACGGCTTCCTCTTTGTAGCAAACATACACCGAACCCAATGCCCGATCCCTGCGGATTCTCCTGCATCAGATGCCAATTTTTCTCCCCTATCCTCCTTTCCACCATCTTCCCTTTCCTCCATCCTCCCCAAAAAATCCCCCCCGCCACTTGCATTTCTCCCAAACGTTCCGCACCTTTGTACTGTAATAATAAAAATTACAGTATGAATAGTGGTCGCTTTGCCATTTCGGTGCATATTTTGACATTATTGACCTTCGCGGAGGACGAATGGACGTCTTCGGAATACTTGGCGGGGAGCATTAATATCAACCCGGTGCTCGTGCGGAAAGAGCTTAGCAACCTTCGCGAACGCGGCTTGGTGCTCAGTAAGGAGGGAAAATCGGGCGGAAGCAAGCTGGCCAAACCTGCTGATCAGATCTTCATGTCGGAGGTGTATGAGGCTGTGAAACAGAAAGATCTGCTTGGAAAAGGTATCAACTCCCCTAACCCGGCCTGCCCCGTGGGCCGCAAGATCAACGACCACCTCGACAGCCTCTATGACGATGCGGAAAAGACTTTGCTCGCGAGCCTGGGAAAGGTATCGCTGGCTGAATTCTGCGGGAAGTTCAATTAATTTTTTTTCCAAAAACTGTAACATTTATTATTCCAGAATAAAATATCCATCTCAAAAACAAATACTTATGAAAATTGCACTGATCGGCGCCACTGGATTTGTAGGCACCCACGTTTTGAAAGAACTTGTTTCACGCGGCCACCAGGTAACTGCTATTGCCCGTAATACCGATAAGATCGACGTCAGCAACGAGCTCGTTACCGCCCAAGCCGCCGACGTAATGAATGCAGACGAAGTTGCCGCAGCCGTAAAAGGTCACGATGCGGTGATCAGCACTTTCAACGCAGGTTGGACGAACCCCAACATCTATAACGACTTCATCGCCGGCGCCAAGGCCATTCAGGCGGGCGTGAAGCAGGCGGGTGTAAAACGTTTCCTCACCGTGGGCGGCGCAGGAAGTCTGGAAATCAAGCCGGGATTGCAGCTGGTGGACACTCCTACCTTCCCTGAGGCGTACAAAGCCGGTGCCACCGCCGCACGCGATTACCTCAATTTCCTCAAAACTGAAACCGATCTGGATTGGACTTTTCTAAGCCCGGCCATCGAGATGTCCCCCGCACATCCAGGTGAGCGCACCGGTAAATACCGAACCGCACTCGACACCCCGGTATTCGACGAGCACCATCACAGCAGGTTGTCGGTAGACGATACCGCAGTCGCCATTGTCGATGAGATCGAGCAAGGAAATTTCATCCGCAAGCGATTTACAGCCGCCTATTAGTAGCGTATTTATAATAGGGTGCTTTCATACAGTACATATTATTATGTTAGACACAAACGCTCCTATTTATACATATTTAAAGTATTAAAAGTGTAATTAATAGAATACTTTAAAGTTGTCATGACATATAAAAAGCCTGATACTTTTCATACAAATGTAAAGTATCAGCCTTTTTAATTTTATGATTAATACTTCATAACATTTACTTTCAATACTTTTAGTACATATTATATTTTAAAAAGTATTATACATCCTCTACTTTCACGGGATTTTAAAGTATAGTTCTTTTATTACTTTTAATACTTATTACACTTACCAACATACCAAAAGTACTAAAAGTATAAAATGTTTCATCGAAGCATCTATTGATTAACAGGCACTTAAACCGGAGAATAATTAGTACCAGCCGATAGGTGTCGCTACGCCTATTGCCACTCATTTTTCCCTCCTCCCGGGCCACTGATTAACCATCGCCGGCATTAGCACCGATTTTTGAGTAATTTTGCGTTCCTAAAACCTGTCAAAATCATGGCTACAAATGAGACATTGTCAGCAGCAGACGAACTTGCCAAGCTGTCATCACACACATTAAAAGAAAAAACCGGGCGCAACTGGCCGGAATGGATCGAATGGCTAGATAACCTCAAATCCGACGGAAGGGCCCACAAGGACATCGTCACACTGCTCGAAGATCACGTTGAAAACGGCTGGTACCGTCAGAAAATCGCCCTGGGTTACCGGGAAGCGATCGGGCAGCGGCAGTTAGGGGAGCTTCTGTCCGGTTATGAAGTGGGTGTCTCCCGTACCTTCCCGATCCCGGTTCATAAAGCCTGGGAACTGATCGCCTCGGAAGAAGGGCTGGCGACCTGGCTCGGGCTCCTCGTCGACGGCTGTGTAGGCATGGGCGAGTCGTTCAAAACGCAGGACGGTATCATCGGCACCATCACCATCCTGGCCCCGGGCTCACATTTCCGGGTGGCGTGGAAGCCCGAATACTGGCGTTACAATTCAACATTACAAGTACGCGTAGTGGGTAGCAAAAGCAAGAGCGCCGGCAAAAGCGTCATCAGCTTTCATCATGAAAAACTGCCGAGAGCTGCCGACCGCGACGCGATGAAAAGGCACTGGCAAGAAAAACTATCCGAGCTGGCTGAAATAATTAAGGGAAAATAAGGTTCTTTGTACCCCGATTTTACAGCCACCAATTATATAACCTAATGAAGTTCCGTGTTGCCGGCCTATTATTACTTTTTATACTTTTAAGCCATTCAGACCTTTTCGCCCAGCGCTTCCTTATGGACCTTGTGGATACCACCAACCAGATGGGAAAAGGTATGCTTTCCATTTATGAACGATATAACCGCGTGAGAATCAGTGGCTATATTCAACCACAGTTCCAGATCATCTCCAAAGAAGGCGCCGAGACATTTGCGGGCGGTAACTTCTCCGGCCTCTCGAACAACCGTTTCATGCTCCGCCGCGGGCGCTTGCGTGTAGACTACGCGCACCTCAACAAGAACGACGATCCGACTTCTTATTTCGTATTCCAGTTTGACGGTACCGAGCGCGGCGTGGCTATCCGCGACTTCTGGGGCCGGTTTTATGAAAACAAGTTCAAGATATTCGCATTTACTACCGGGATGTTCGCCCGGCCATTCGGGCATGAAGTAAACCTCTCGTCCGCGAACCGCGAGTCGCCCGAGCGTGGGCGTATGTCGCAGATCCTGATGAAGACCGAGCGTGACATCGGTGTAATGCTTACCGTTACCAGCCGCAAAACACAGGCATGGCACCAGAAACTGAAATTCGACGTGGGCGTGTTCAATGGCCAGGGCATGTCGGGCCCGATGGATTACGATAGCCATAAGGATGTAATCAGCCGGCTGAGCCTCAAACCGACCACCATCCGCGCATTGGGTCATGCGACGTTGTCGGCGGCGGTCTCAGGCTACGCAGGCGGCATTGTAAGCCAGTCTGACGTCCTCTATAAAACGGAACGCAGGGGCGGCGAATATCAGGCCGTGCGCGACTCGGCAGCGGCTAACTTGCACAAGACCCGGCCCCGCAACTATGCCGGCGCTGATTTCCAACTATCGTTCCCCAACCGGAAGGGCGAAACCGAGTTCCGCGCAGAGTATATCAAAGGCCAGCAGACGGCTACTTTCGCCACCAGCGAGACGCCCGGCACTTACCCGATCACCAACGGCCTGAAAGACCCGCTCTATTCCCGCAATTTCGACGGTGCATATTTCTACTTCCTGCAACACCTCGGCAGCCTGGACCACCAGTTCGTACTGAAATACGACTGGTACGATCCCAACACCAAGGTTTCGGGCAAGCAAATCTCGGCCGACAAGGGATTCGGCAAGGCAGACCTTCGGTACAACACCCTGGGCATGGGATACGTGTACACTGCGAACGAATCGCTGAAATTCGTATTCTACTACGAATTCGTGCGGAATGAAAAATCTGCCCTGGCGGGCTACGAAAGCGATGTTTCCGACGATGTTTTTACTGCCCGCGTCCAGTACAACTTCTAAGCGCCGAATCGCTCGGACAGAATTTTCCTGCGGTAAGCAAAAATCGTATTCACTTCCCGGTTCACGATCATCCGGTCTACCAACCTTCCCAAAATGCCGAACGGCACCTTATAATGCAGAATGTCCTCCATCAGTACCCCGCCGTTTTGCTCGGTGAAGCGATGCTGATGGTGCCAGAATGCGTACGGCCCGAAGCGCTGCTCATCTACAAAATATTGCTTGTCAACCACATGCGTAATTTCGGTGCACCATTTCAGGGGTATACCGAACAGCGGTCGTACGATGTACCGGATAATCTGTCCTGCATACATTTCTCCGCCGTGGTGTGACGATGTCACCACAAATCCCATTTGCGAAGGTGTGATTTCCTTCAAATTGGAAGGGTTCGAGAAAAAGGCCCAGGCCTCATCGAGGCTGATGGGCATCCATTGTTTAAAATATAGCTCGCGCATGTCAACTCATTTGACCTAATATACGTTAAATATGCAGCCAGCGATCAAAATCTGGGCCGGGCCGCGTGGGCCGCGCCGCGTAGGCCGCGCCCCGCGCCTTACGCCTGGGTCCCCTGGCATAGTTTTCTCAGCATTTATCACAGTACTAACTCCGAATAACATGAACAGAAAACAGCTCGCAACCACAACCATTTCTATCCATGCAAGCCCTTCTGCGGTTTGGAAGGCATTGGTAGAACCCGAACTTGTCAAAAAATATTTTCATGGCACTGAAATGCGCTCGGATTTTGAGATTGGAAGCCCCATCACCTTCGAAGGCGAATGGCATGGTCAGCATTATGTTGATAAGGGCGAAATCCTGAGGATCACGCCCGAACGCGAGCTAAGCTACTCGTTCTGGAGTCCGCTGTCCGGTACTGAGGATTTTGAGGATAATTATACTCACGTGACCTTCCACTTATCGGACTACCACGAGAACACGACGCTAGTGGTAACTCAGGACAACCTGGAAGACGACGATGCTGTCGTGAAAGCGGAAGGTAACTGGCTCAACGTGCTGCACGATCTGAAAAGGGTTGTGGAAGAGGAGCGGCTGCACGTACTTTGACCGGCTATTCACACAAAACCCGTCGGTATCTACTCCGACGGGTTTTGTATTTTTCAAAGTTTCATCGACAATGCGATCCGCTTTCTGCTGAGGTCTACCTCGGTCACTTTTACGGTGACGTGCTGCTGCAACTTCACCACTTCGTTCGGGTCCTTCACAAATTTATCGGCCATTTGCGAAACATGGACGAGGCCATCCTGCTTCACGCCCACGTCCACGAACGCGCCGAACGCGGTGATGTTCGTCACGATTCCCGGGAGGATCATCCCGACCTTCAAATCTTCCGGCTTCCTTACCGAGGCGTCGAACTCAAACTTCTTCATTTCCGCACGCGGGTCGCGCGAGGGTTTTTCGAGTTCGGCGAGGATGTCTTTCAAAGTGGGCAGGCCCACCGAGGCCGACACATACTTTTCAATTTTAACCTGGCGCCGCAAATCGGGTCTTTGCATTAAATCTTTCACCGTAGCACCCGCATCTTTGGCCATTTGCTCTACCAACTCGTAACGTTCCGGATGTACCGCACTGTTATCCAACGGATTAGTACCATTCTCAATGCGCAGGAAGCCCGCCGCCTGCTCAAATGCCTTCGCTCCGAGCCGCGGAACTTTCAATAATTGCTGCCTCGACTTGAAGTTCCCGTTTTTAGCACGAAAATCCACGATATTCTGCGCCAGAGCCGGCCCAAGGCCCGAAACATAGCGCAGTAAATGCTTGCTCGACGTGTTGAGATTTACGCCTACGGAATTCACGCAGCTTTCTACGACTACATCCAAAGCATTTCGCAATGAATTTTGGTCTACATCGTGCTGGTATTGGCCCACACCGATCGACTTCGGATCGATCTTCACCAGCTCTGCCAGCGGGTCCATCAGCCGGCGCCCGATCGATATCGAACCGCGGACCGTCACATCCTTGTCGGGGAACTCTTCACGCGCGACCTCCGAAGCGGAATAAATAGACGCCCCTTGTTCGGATACCATAAACAGCCCGATCGCCGCCGACTGCCCGGAACCATCCAACAGCTTCTTCACAAAATCTTCCGTCTCGCGTCCCGCCGTACCATTTCCAACGGCGATTGCCTCAACCTTGAACTTCCGGATGAGCTCGCTGATCCTGGCGCCTGCTTCCGAAGGTTTATCGAACGGGTAAATGACATGGTCGGCAATGAGGTTACCCTGGCTGTCGAGCACCACCACTTTGCAGCCCGTGCGGTAACCGGGGTCGATGGCCAGTACCGTTTTCTGGCCCAGCGGCGAAGCCAGCAGGAGCTGCCGGAGGTTTTCGGTGAACACCTGTATCGCCGCCACATCTGCTTTTTCCTTTGACAAATTGGCAAATTCCGTTTCGATCGACGGCTTCAATAACCGTTTGTAGCTATCGCTGATCGCCAGTTCGAGCTGGTCCTTGCAGGCCTCCGTACCGAACATGAACAACCTATCCAATGCTTCCAGCGCCGCGTCTTCATCCGGCGAAATATCTACGCTTAGAATGCCCTCTTCTTCGCCTCTGCGCAGCGCGAGCAGCCTGTGCGAGGGTATTTTGGCCAAAGGCTCCGAAAACTCGAAATAATCGCGGTATTTAGCCCCTTCTTCCTCTTTCTTCTTCTTGACTTTGGAAGTGATAATGGCCCCTCGCTGGAAAGTGTACCGCACTTTAGTCCGCGCCTCCTGGTTTTCATTAATCCATTCGGCGATAATATCCCGGGCCCCTTGCAATGCGTCGCCGGCACTCGCTACCTGGTCGTTCAGGAAGCTGGCTGCCTTGCCTTCCGGGTCGCGTTCCTTCCCTTCGAAAATAAGCCTGGCAAGTGGTTCCAGCCCCTTCTCGATGGCAATCGTCGCGCGGGTTTTTCTTTTTTGTTTATACGGAAGATAAAGGTCTTCCAGCTCGGTCATCGAAAACACGCCTTCGATCTTCTTTTTCAGCTCCGGCGTGAGTTTGCCTTGCTCTTCAATGCTCTTCAAAATGGCCTCCCGGCGCTTTTCGACTTCCTGCTGCTTCTGCCATGCCTCTTTGACGGCGCCGATCTGGACTTCATCCAGCCCGCCGGTGGCTTCCTTGCGGTACCGCGCGATAAACGGCACCGTAGCGCCTTCCTCGAATAACGCGATGGTGTTCCTCGCCTGCTTGTCGCTGACGCCCGCCTGTTGTGCAATAAGGGTGTAGTTCATGTTTACTAATGAAATTGGAAACGGCAAATAAAGCGGATATTCACGGTTTTCAAAACTAAAATTAGCGACGAGGTTACGTACGCATTTTACCGTTTATATTTGGTGTAATTTAATCCTCATACCTAACCCCTTATCAAATGAAGTATCTATCCGGAAAGCCATTGGCTATCCTGGTCGTCATGCTAAGGCTGCTCTCCGGCATTCACCCGGCATTCTCCCAGCAACAGCCCCAAACCAAAGTTGTCGCCTTTTTTACGGGCAAAAATGACCGGGCACACATCAGTTTTGTAGGTGAAGCCCACAAACGTTTACCGGAACTCGGTGAGAAAAACGGCTTTACCTACGATTCAACAAGCAATTGGGATAACCTCAATGCCGGGTTCCTGTCGAAATACCAGGTGGTGCTTTTCCTCGATACACGTCCGGAAAAGCCCGAGCAGCGTGCAGCTTTTCAGAAATATATGGAAAACGGCGGCAGCTGGATCGGCTTTCATTTCGCCGCGTTTGCATTGACGCCCTCCGCCTTCCCGCAGAACTGGGACTGGTACCATGATCAATTCCTCGGCTCGGGACAGTACAAAAGCAACACCTGGCGTCCCACTTCCGCCATTTTAAAAGTGGAGAATCCCAAAAGCCCCGCTACCAAAGGATTAGGCAAAACGTTCAAAGCATCGCCCAACGAATGGTACCGATGGGAAAAGGATTTAACCCAAAACCCCGATATTGAAATACTCCTTTCGATCGATCCGGCGAGCTTTCCGCTCGGTACAGGGCCAAAACAGCACGAAATCTGGCACAGCGGTTATTACCCTGTCGCATGGACCAATAAAAAGTACAAAATGCTCTACATGAATATGGGACACAACGATATCGACTACGAGAATAAAACGAACAAGGAATTATCGTTTACCTTTGATAACGACGCGCAGAATCAGTTCCTGGTGAATTCGATCCTCTGGCTCGCCAACCGCAAAAAATAACCGACGATGGAAGAAAGGCAGACCCGCAGTTTCGACAAAGGCCAAATGACCGGCACCACCTGGCAATGCGACGGCATCCTGCTGGGACATGCGGTTTCCCGGTTTACGGAATTGTCGGGTTTCCATTCCAAAAGCGCCAACACCGATGTAGTACGAATGCATTTTGGCTTGAAGGGGGACTATATGTTTACGTACGATCAGCTTGGGAAGACATTCGATCTTGTCGGCGGACACCATAACATCATGTATTCCAGGGAGTTTGAAATGACTGTTCAGGCGAAGACGCTTGAAATAGAGACTTTCGGCATTCAGTTTCCCAAAGAAGTCTTTATTCAGTTCACCCAAAGTGCCAGCGACGCGCTGAAACGCTTCTCAGAGGCGGTCGTACTGGGGAAAAGCGCGATGTTAACCGAAAATTGGGGCACAATCGATTCGCCAATCCAGCAGGTAATCCAGCAAATTATCCATTGCAAGTATTCCGAAAACCTCAAAAAGCTGTTTCTGCTTTCCAAAAGCATCGAACTGCTCGTCCTGTGTGCGGACGCCTGCGAGGCTTCGGAACGCAAAACGGAGACATTTATCAAAACCAAAACCGATAAGGAGAAGATCATCGCTGTCCGTGACCTGATCAACGAACGGGTGCATTGCCCGCCTAACCTCTCCGAAATCGCACATCACGTAGGTTTGAATGAATACAAGCTGAAAAAAGGCTTTAAGGAGACATTCAACAATACCATTTTCGGGTACCTCACCGACCAGCGCTTGCAACTCGCGAAACAATACCTGCTGGACACACAACAAACCGCCGCGGAAATATCGACGCAGCTGGGCTACGCGACGCCGCAGCACTTCAACAATGCTTTCAAAAAGAAATTCGGTATCACTCCCTTTTCGGTTAGAAATAATCCGTAAAACGCAACCCGGGGCGATACGGTTGGGCGTAATATTGCCGTCGGGAAATTTAGTCAGAAGTGGTCAGGATAGTCAGGTGTGGTCATGAATGGTCAGGAATGGTCAGGAGTTGTCAAGAATGGTCAGATGTAGTCTGGTATGGCCCGGACAGTCACTAGCCATTTTCCAAAACAATGCCTTACAACACTTGACAACTCCTGACTACACCTGACCATTCGTGACCACACTTGACAACTCTTGACTAAACCTAATCACACCTGACAACTCCTGACCACACTTGACTACACCTGACCATTCGTGACCACACTTGACAACTCTTGACACCTGACCATTCGTGACCACACTTGAACAACACCTAACATTAAAAGTCATTCAAACAATGGAACCGCTATTCATTCAAAACGAAATTACCATCGATGCGCCTGCCCCACGTGTGTGGGATGCGCTTGTGAATCCTGAGCAGACAAAACAGTATATGTTTGGCTGTGAAGCACTTTCCGACTGGAATGTCGGTAGCGAGCTGCTTTGGAAGGGCGAGCATGAAGGAAAAGAGATTATCTGGGTCAAGGGGGAAGTGCTGGAAATCGAGCCGGGGAAGTTCCTCCGCTACACAACTATCGACCCGCATTCCGACATCGACGATATTTCCGAAAACTACCTGCAAGTGACCTACGACCTCGTTCCGCAGGGAGAAAAGACACTTTTGAAGGTGTCGCAGGGCGATTACAGCACCGTAGCCGAAGGCGAGCGGCGTTATCAGGACTCGTACAACAACGGCCAAGGCTGGAACCCGATCCTGGTGGAAATTAAGAAACTGGTCGAGGGCCAGTAGATAGGCTGTTTACTGAGAAAGGGTTACCTGCATTAGGTAACCCTTTCTATTCAGGGGTTTTGTGACTCTATTTCCCCGACTTCATCTTCACTAGCCGGCTCCGCGGGCGTCTTTTCGTCGATCCTGGATCCCGTATTGACCTCCGGGGCATCGGTACCCGGCACATCGGGCGTCGGGTTCAACGGACCTGTGTCGCGCGGTTTCTCCGGATAACTCGGTGCGGGTGGCTGGTCGTCAGGCATTTCCGCACTAGGAAATACTCCTGTATAATGTTCTTGAAAGTCCATGGTCTTGTTTGTTGTTTTTTGCGACCTGGAAAAAACCGTGCCTTACACGGTTAACGGAACTTGTTCGGACCATTCTCGCTTCTTCCGTGAAAAGTATCTTCATCAACCATGGCAGTACTGATTGTTCTGATTGTTACATTTTTGGCAAGCCTGGGCATTTCCTGGGCTGGTTCGGGCGATCCGGCCTGCATTTTAAGCGGGAATATCGCCATGTGCGCGATGCTGCAATTCACGGCATTGGGGCATTTCAAGTTTCCCGAGGGCATGACAATGATGATTCCGTCGTTTGTTCCTTTCAAACAAGCGATGGTTTTGATTACCGGGCTGATGGAAATCGCGGCGGGTGTCGCGCTGCTTTTTCCGGTTACGCGTTATGCGGCAGGCGTCTTCCTGATCCTGTTTTTCATCGTATTGCTTCCTGCGAATATTTACGCGGCCAACCGTCACCTTGACTACCAGAAAGGCACCTACGACGGAAAAGGACCCGCCTATTTGTGGTTCCGCATTCCGATGCAGATCTTTCTGATCGCGTGGATCTGGTATTTTGCAATCCAACCGGCGGTGTAATGCTATTTCCGTTCGAGTAGTGCCATATAGAAGCCGTCGAAACCGTCGCGCGCGGGCGAGGTGCGGTGTTCCGAAACGAACTGCCAATCGGCCTTGTGTCGTTCGGTAAATGCCCGCACCTGTTCCTCCGATTCCGATGGCAGGATGCTGCACGTCGCATACACCATTTTCCCGCCTTTCTTGACCATTTTCGAGTAGTTTTCCAGGATATCCGCCTGCACTTTGCGGATCTTATCCAGAAACTCGGGTTTGAGTTTCCATTTGCTGTCCGGGTTTCTTCTTAAAACTCCTAATCCGGAGCATGGGACGTCGAGCAGCAGGCGATCGGTGGTTTCCGACAGGTTGCCAATGACTTTGTCGGAACTGATGAGCATCGTCGTCAGGTTGCTGACGCCATTACGGGAAGCCCTGCGTTCCAATTCCTGCAATTTATGGTGCTCGATATCCATGGAAAGGATAGAGCCGGTATTGCCGAGCAATGCAGCCAGGTGCAGGCTTTTCCCGCCCGCGCCCGCACAGGCATCGATCACGGACATGCCCGGGTGAACATCCAGGTAAGGCGCGATAAACTGCGATCCGGCATCCTGGACTTCAAAAAAGCCGTTTTTGAAACTTTCCAGCCCTGATACATTCATACGCTTTTTCAGCAGCAATGCTTGCGGCAAGCTATCGACAGTTTCGGTGATATCGAAGCCCAGCTGTTCCCGCACCGTGGCAATATCCGTTTTCAGCGAATTGACACGCAAAACCACCGGGGCCGTCTTGTTCAGTGCCGCCAGTTCGGCAGCCCATTCCTCCCCAACTTCCGATTCACCGATCTGGTCGATCCAGTCAGGTATCGACTGCGCGATCCTGCGGGTTTTTAGCCCTTCCTGATATCGTTCAACAACCGATTGCGGATCTAATCCCTCAAATTCAGGCCACTCGGGTAGGCTTTCCAGCGCCTCATGCCCTTCCAACTGCAAAGGTTTGATAAGCTGCCATGCGCCTGCCAGACGCCAGAAATCCTCGCTTTCAGTTGCCTTCTCCACATGGGCAGCGTATTTCACCAGCCGCCACCAGCGCACGATTTCATACACGTTTTCGGCAATGAAAGCGCGGTCGCGGGCACCCCATTTTTTATTGGATTTCAGCAATTGCTCAACGACGCGGTCGGCCTGCCGGTTTTTCACAAAAATATCCTGCAATGCCTCAACGGTAGCGGCAACTAGTCCTTTATAGAGTTTCAAAATTTCAATTTCCAGGTAAAACAAGAAGACAAAATTGGCGAGGGATCGGCTAGAATGCAAATGTCGGTACCGCGGACATACAAATCGGGATCAATAGATATTCTGAGGCAGATTGATCTCAAAATTGGTGCCGACACCCGGTTCCGAAGTAATACTGATCCGCCCGCCCAAGCTCTCCACCAGATGTTTTACCAGCGCCAACCCGAACCCGAAGCCTTGCTCACCGCCTGTTCCGCCGGTCGACGACGCATTTCCCGACAAGATCGCCTGAATGTTCTCTTCGCTGATTCCCACGCCCGTATCACGCACCGAAATTTGCAGCACGGGTCTCGCCTGGTCGATCAGCAGGTGCAGGTCCACAGCCACTTCGCCACCCGGCGGGGTGAATTTCATGGAATTGGATATGAGGTTACCTGTAATTTGAAGCAATTTGCTTTTTGAAAAATGGATATTTTCGGTCAATGGGCTTGTTTCCACCCGAAAACGGATGTTTTTGTGCTTGCCTTGTGGTCCGTAAAGCTTTTCGAGCTTGTCCTTGAAGATCATGAGCGTGAAGCCCTGTCCATTCGAAGCCGGCAGTACGTTGGCTCCTGTTGCCTTTTCTCTGTGCGAATCCAGTATTTCCTCGGCCAAGTCGAGGATAGAATTACCGCTTTTGTGAATAAGGTTAATGAATTCGAGCACCTCATCCATCCGGTTATGTTCTCCCTGATCACGGATAATCTGCGCGAGCCCCACGATCCCGCCCAGCGGCCCGCGTATGTCGTGCGCCACCTTCTTCTGCGTCTGTCCAGCTTCCAATAGCCTTGATTTCAGGTTTTCCAGCACTTTATGCGTTTTCAGACGGGCTACGATTTCGTCGGCAATGATTTTCAACAGCTCTATTTTCTCAGGTTCGAGCGTTCTGCGTTCCTGGTCGAGTACACACAACGCCCCGATTTGCAAGCCTTCACCCGTTTTCAGCGGTATACCATAATAGTACTTCACGTTCGGTTCGCTTGTCACATATACTTTATCCCTGAAGCGCTCATCCGCACTTAGATCGTCCACTTCAAAATGATCGGCCTCCATAATGGTATACTGGCAGACCGAGTCTTCCCGGAGCATTTGTTCTATATCGAAGCCGTAGTTCGAAATCGTCCATTGGGTAAGTGAGTCGAGCAGGTTAACGAGCGATATTCTGGTGCCTGTAACCTTGGCGGCCAGCTTGGCCAAATCCTGGAATGTGATCTGATGATCCGAATAGTCGATATCCAAGTCTGAGAGCGCCAGCAGACGCTCCATTTCGTTGGCAGGTATAGGCGCATTGGAAGTACTCATAGGTAAATGCAGTTTATATCCAATTCTACAAACATTAATGTAAAAAGGGAACTAATTCTATAAAAAACAATGCCGGAAACCGCTTGCATGCACTGGCAAGGTCAGACAAAATCACCACCGGATACAAATTTCCACCCGGAATAACTTTTGCTGTATTCCGACAGAAACACCTGCTGTGGCCAGCCAGGCAACGAATGCAGCGATGATCGGGCTCGGGATATCTTGGAATAATTCTGTTTCGTAATTTGGATAACTGTCGTATATTGTCACACCAACAATTGGAAATAATTGGACTTAACCCTGCACAGCAATATAGGACAATTACATTAACAGTGTTAAGTAGCAAATCTATCACTGTTAAATAAAAAACCATTGATAGATATATCTAATTCAGTTGGAATTTGGCACTTTTGATTTTTGCAATACTTAACACAGTAAAGTTTTAGAAAAATAAAACTTGCATATTTTTAAGACACTCAAAACAGGAATAACCAACCCGACGAACGTAATTAGAATGTATAAAATACTTTTTACTATATTTTTTTTCGTGAGTTTCAACCCTGCCGGATCACAAATTATCGTCGCAGATAAGATCGTTGGCGAGTGGATCAACGAAGAAAAAGATACCCGCATCGAGATTTATAAAAACGGGGAGGAATATTTCGGCCGCCTGCTGTGGTCGGAAGATCTCTTCGAAGCCGACGGAAAAACCTCCCGGAAAGACATCCGCAATTCCAACGAAAAACTCCGCACCCGGAACCTGCTCCATGTGAACCTGCTAAACAACTTCGTCTTTAGCGAAGACCTTTGGGACGACGGCAAAATGTACGACCCTAAGAGCGGTAAGACCTACAATTGCCTGATTAAACTACGCAAGGAAAAACTCGAGGTACGGAGCTACGTGGGTATACCGCTGCTGGGCAGAAGTACCTACTGGGACCGCGTGCCCTGACCCTCCCCTAGCCCGCCGGCGAACGTTACTATACTCGCAGAAAGGACATTTAAGGCATCCAAAATGAATACAAAAGGGTCTGCCCGTGTTATGCTTCAAATCACGTATTTATCGTATGAAGCATTTCAAACTGGGCATTCTCGACCAATCCGTTGTCAGACACGGCTCAACGGTCAGTGAAGCCATCCAGGAAACCATCGCCACCGCAAAGCTGGCAGAAGAACTTGGTTACAGCCGTTTCTGGGTTTCCGAGCACCATAATTCCACGTTTATTGCCGGTTCCGCCCCGGAAGTCCTGATGGTCAAACTGGCAGATGTAACGAGCCATATCCGCGTCGGATCAGGCGGGATTATGCTGCCCAACCACAGCGCATTGAAAGTCGCGGAGAACTTCCGCATGCTCGAAACACTTTACCCCGGCCGCATTGACCTCGGTATGGGCCGCGCCCCGGGCACCGACCGCATTACCTCTTCGCTCCTGAACCCATCCAACGATTTCAGCGAAACCAGCTACCTGCGCCAGCTCGAACATTTGCAGCATTTTTTCAGGGATACAGCCGGCACCGAGCGCGGGTTCATCTACGCCACGCCGCAATCCACCACTATTCCCGAGCAGTGGATTCTCAGTTCGAGCGGTGGCAGCAGCAATATCGCCGCCCGTTTCGGAATGGGCCTGGCCGTGGCCAAGTTCATCAACGGCTTTGTGAAGCCAGATGTAGTAGAAGAATACAAACGTAATTTCCGCCCGTCGGACCAGCTCGAAAAGCCCAAAGTGATCATTTCCGCATTCACCTTGTGCGCCGAGACCGAAGAGAAGGCCGCATTGATGCGTAAGATGATGGATTACGTACTGGTGGAGTTCGAACGCGGCAAATTCGGGCCATTCCCCGACCCTGAGACGGTACGCAACTACCAGTTCAATTTCGGCGAGCTGGACCGGATCCGATACAACAGCGGCCGGATCGTTTCGGGCACGCCGGAGTCGGTGAAAGAGCAACTGACCAAATTGGCGGTGGATTTTGAAGCAGACGAGGTGATGGTATCGACCATGGCCGATACTTTTGAAAACCGTATCAAATCCTTTCAATTGATTTCGGAAGCATTTAATTTGAGAGAACCGGTTCTTTAAACTTAATTTGTGCCGGACATTCCTTCACCGACACTCATGAACCGTTTCGACCGCATTACAGCCATCCTGATCCAGCTTCAATCCCGTAAAATTGTCAAAGCCCAGGACCTGGCCGAACGCTTCGAGATCAGTCTGCGGACGGTGTACCGTGACATTAATTCGCTCGCGGAGGCGGGCGTACCCATTATAGGCGAGGCAGGTGTGGGCTATTCCATTATGGATGGCTACCGCCTGCCTCCTGTTATGTTCACGAAGGAAGAAGCGCGTACATTCATTACGGCGGAGAAGCTGATGGAGAAGTTCACCGATTTTTCGACGCAATCGCATTACCAGGCGGCGATGTACAAGATCAAAGCCGTGCTGAGAAGTACCGAAAAATCGATGGTGGAGAACCTCGAAAACCACATTGAGGTACGAAGCAGGCCGCGGGCATTTCACCAGCCCAACAGCAATACGCTCGATATCCTGCTCAATAGTATTTCGGAACGTAAGATCGCTAAAATTCTTTACGTAGCGCTGAGCGCCGCCGAACCGGTGGAGCGGGTGATCGAGCCGGTGGGTATTTACCATGAAAACAATTACTGGTATACCATTGCTTTCTGCCACCTCCGCAACGATTACCGCAATTTTCGCTCCGACCGCATTCTGCAATGCGACATTACCGAGCGCCCGTTCCAGCACAAACATGCCCCGCTGAAAGACTTCATGCACGATAGCTGGGAGAACGACAACATGCGTCTCGTACGTGTGCGCGTGGACAAACGCGTGGCGCGCTACATTCGCGAGCAGCGCAACTACTACGGCTTCGCTTCCGAAATCGAGCATGACGATTATACGGAAATGACTTTCCTCAGTGCGTCCCTCGAAGGCTTCGCAAGGTGGTACATGATGATTGCCCCGGAGGCATGCATTCTCGAACCCGAGGCGCTGAAAACGATCGTAAGGCACCTGACTGAAAAAATATCGGAAAATTTGAACCACTGACAATCCCTACTGACACAGGGCTGTCACAAGCATCTGTTTTCTTTGTATTGTACTTAAACAAAGAAGATATGTCAGCCACGATTGAAATTCCGACCGCAGAAAAAAGCTTGGCCTATGCGATGAAAAATTTCGCAGATTACAACCATTGGGCCAACTGCACTTTGGTGAACTGGTTGCGTACAAAACCGGCCGAAATCCTCGAAACAGAGCTAAAATCGAGCTTTACGACCATCCGGCTGACACTCATCCATATCCTTGAAACGCAGCGCTACTGGTACTCGATCCTCCATCCTGGGAGCCATTATAGCGGCCAGGATTTCGATGGAGACCTCGACTCGACATTTGATACGCTTATAGCGCAATCTCAGGAGCTTGCAGAATACGTTGAAACCCTTACTGCCGAACAAATCCAGAGCGAGACGCTCGTGGAGAGTCCGTGGTTCCAATGCAACTTCCCCAACTTCGAATACATTATGCATGTCGTGAACCACACCACCTACCACCGCGGGCAGATCATCACCATGGGCCGCAACCTGGGTTTTACCGACGCCCCGATGACCGATTACAATTTTTACAATGTCATGGCTAAATAAACTGGCAGTACCGGAAACCCGCAGCGCCCGGTTTTTGTAATGCTGTTTATGAAACACATTCACGTACTGGGCATTTCGGGCAGCCTGCGCGCCGACTCCACGAATACCATCATCCTAAAAACCTTGGGAAGCATCCTGCCTTCCGACATCACATTTGAAATTTTCGAAGGCCTGGACGAAATCGCGCATTTCTCTCCGGGCCTTCCTGATGCTGAACCTGTGACCCGCTTCAAAGCCGCCATTGCCAAAGCCGACGCGGTGGTGATCTGCACGCCCGAATACGCGTTCGGTGTACCGGGCACGCTCAAAAACGCCCTGGACTGGACCGTCGGGACAGGCGACCTGAACGACAAGCCGGTGTCGGCCATCAGTGCCTCGCCGCTCAATTCCGGCGGTAACAATGCCCTGGCATCACTGTTACTTACCCTGACCGCACTAGGCACGAAAAAAAATGACGCTTCTGCGCTATCCATTCCGAACGTCAAAGGGAAAATTGCGGAAGGCCGTGTAACAGACGCACATACGCTCAACGAGCTCAGCATACAATGCACTAATCTGCTAGGCCTGATCAGGAGTTAATGTCTCCTTATCAAAATCCAATTTATTATCCGGCAAGCAAAAGACTATAAATATCATAGAGTAATATCATTTAGTTTGATACATTTGGGTTTTATCCACCTTAAACGTTCTAACCAAATGAAATTTGAGACCTTGCAGCTTCATGCCGGACAACAGCCCGACCCAGTTACCAATTCACGGGCGGTGCCGTTGTACCAAACCACTTCCTACGTGTTCAACAATGCCGAGCATGCTGCTAACCTGTTCGCACTGAAAGAGTTTGGCAACATATATTCCCGCATTATGAACCCGACCAACGACGTTTTCGAGAAACGGGTGGCGGCTTTGGAAGGCGGCGTAGCTGCATTGGCGACCGCTTCGGGGCATTCGGCGCAGTTCCTGGCGATCAACAACATCACGACCGTCGGCGATAACTTCGTGACCACCTCGTTCCTGTACGGGGGTTCTTATAACCAGTTCAAAAATTCCTTCAAAAACATCGGCGTCGAAGCGCGTTTCGCCGATGGCGACGATGTAAGCAGCTTCGAGAAGCTTATCGACGACAAAACCAAGTTCATTTACCTCGAAACAATCGGTAACCCGAGCTATTCCGTACCCGACTTTGAGGCATTCTCGGCTCTTGCGAAGAAATACGACCTCCCGTTGATCGTCGATAACACATTCGGGGCAGCAGGCGCCATTTTTCAGCCCATTAAGCACGGTGCGCACGTGGTGGTGCAGTCGGCTACGAAATGGATCGGCGGCCATGGTACTTCCATTGGCGGGGTGATTGTCGATGCGGGTACCTACAACTGGGGTAACGGCAAGTTCCCGCAGTTTACCGAGCCTTCGCCGAGCTACCACGGCCTTGTTCTGAACGATGTTTTCGGTATCGGCGGACCATTCGGCAACATCCAGTTCATTATCCGCGCCCGCGTGGAAGGCCTGCGCGACTGGGGCCCGTCGCTATCGCCATTCAACGGCTTTCTGTTCCTGCAAGGGCTTGAAACACTGTCGCTGAGAGTAGAACGTATTGCCGAAAATGCCTTGAAACTTGCGCAATGGCTTGAAAAACATCCGAAAGTGGAAAGTGTGAACTACATTGGTCTGGAAGGCAACAAATATCACCAGCTGGCTAAGAAGTACCTTACACGTGGTTTTGGAGGGGTATTGTCGTTCTCGCTCAAAGGCGACAGGAAGACCGCCGAGCATTTTGTCGATAACCTGCAACTGATCAGCAACCTAGCCAACGTAGGCGATGCTAAAACGCTGATCATCCACCCGGCATCTACCACGCACTCGCAACTATCCGATGCAGAGCAGCTTTCAGCAGGCGTATTACCTACCCAGCTGCGTATTTCCGTAGGTATCGAGCATATCGATGATATCATCGCGGATGTGGAGCAGGCGATTGGGGCGTAAAAGTAACGAAGTCGTCAGGACTGGTCAGGTGTTATCAGTAGGTAGTGAGGAATAGTCATTGGGTCAGGAGTTGTCAAATATTATTCTCACAACTCCTGACTACACCTGACTACTTATGACAACACCTGACTCATTCACACGAGCTCGCAGAACGCCCTACCGCTCAATCCCTTCCAACGCGAACATAAACGCGAATTGCAAGGCGATCTCCTTCAAATAATCGAAGCGTCCCGAAGCGCCGCCGTGGCCGGCTTCCATATTTGTTTTGAGCAGCAGCACATTGTTGTCCGTTTTATGTGTTCGCAGGCGGGCTACCCATTTTGCAGGCTCGAAATATTGCACCTGACTGTCGTGCAAGCCAGTGGTAATGAGCATATTGGGATATGCTTTTTTCTCCACGTTGTCGTACGGAGAATAGGACTTCATATAGTCGTATGCCTCCTTGTTTTTAGGGTTACCCCATTCGTCAAACTCATTGGTGGTTAGCGGGATGCTTTCGTCCAGCATGGTTGTTACCACGTCCACAAACGGCACGTCGGCAATGATGCCGCGCCACAAATCGGGGCGCATGTTACTGATCGCCCCCATGAGCAAGCCGCCCGCACTACCGCCTTCGGCGTACAAATGTCCTTTGGAAGTGTAATTTTCCCTGATCAGGTGTTCGGCACAGTCGATGAAATCGTTGAATGTGTTCTTTTTCTTGAACATTTTACCGTCCTCGTACCATTGCCGCCCCATTTCCTGCCCGCCGCGTATGTGTGCGAGCGCGTATATAAACCCGCGGTTGAGCAGGCTCAGGCGCGTGCTGCTGAATGCGGCGTCCATGCTGTTGCCATAAGAGCCGTATGCATAGAGTAAAAGCGGCGTTTCCGCGCTCTTGGGCGTATCTTTTTTGTACACCACCGAAATAGGCACCTTCACACCATCCCGTACGGTCGCGTACAAACGTTCCGTCACATATTCCTCCGGATCGTAGCCGCCTACCACTTCCTGGCGCTTTTTCAGCTCCTTGTCGCGGGTTTCCATATTGTAATCGTACACCGAGCTAGGCGTTGTGAGCGAGGTGTAGATGTAGCGCAGGTTCGAGCTGTTGTATTCCGGGTTGGAACCTGCATATGCGGTATATGCGGGTTCGCCGAAGTCGACATAATGCTCTACATTGGTTTTAATATTGCGGATTCTGAGCTGCAAAAGGCCGTTTTTACGCTCGGTGATTACGAGATGGTCCCTGAACACATCAATGCCTTCGAGCAGCACGTCCACGCGGTTAGGAATTACTTC